>ERZ826051.490-NODE-490-length-45532-cov-4.143897_pt1 | contig 45532 bp, 40 predicted proteins | sample MGYA00519928_ERZ826051 | MGnify/ENA primary metagenome ERZ826051 (study PRJEB31778, sample SAMEA3449219) | human gut metagenome | biome: human gut; feature: human-associated habitat; material: faeces | place: United Kingdom | collected 2010/2012 ...
CAAATGCGGCCTCACGCCGCATCGGGAAATCCCTGGATAGGGTTTCCCGCGACGCAGCAGCCCACCGGGCTGCCGCGTCTCCCTTCCTGATCTTTAGGAAAGCAAAACCTTGGCTTCCTCTTGCGGTGCCCGGCTCCGTCATCGGCGGACACGCCGCCTCGCCGATCGCCGACCGCGGCGCCAACCCTTGCTCCCTTCTTCCGCCGCCGGCGGCGGTCGCAAGCGTTGCCTTTTAAAAAATGGCCGCACGCGTTCGCCGGATGCGAACGCGGAAACGTTTTGTACATTATTTTTTATGAATTGACTTTTTCTACACGCAGAAATCCCCCGGTGTGCACCGGGGGATTTTTCACTCCGCCTTTATTTCCGTTTCCGGCCCGCCGCCCTCCTCCTTGAGGATGTAAAGCGGCCGGTGCTTGGTTTCCAGATAGGTTTTGGAAAGATACTTGCCCAGCACGCCGATGCTGAACAGCTGAATCCCGCCGATGAACAGAAGCACACACATCGTCGACGGCCAGCCGGCCACCGGGTCCCCCCAGACCAGCGTGCGGATCACCAGAAACACCATAAACGCAAAGGCGATCAGGCAAAGCAGCACGCCCAGAAAGGAGGCGATCGCCAGAGGGACGACCGAATACGCGACAATGCCCTCCAGCGAATACTTGAACAGCTTCCAGAACGACCACTTGGTTTCCCCCGCCGCCCGCCGGATGTTTTCGTATTCCAGCCATTTGGTGGAGAAGCCCACCCAGCTGAAAATCCCTTTGGAAAAGCGGTTATACTCGGTGACGCGGAGAATGGCCTCCACCATCTGGCGGGTCATCAGGCGGTAATCCCGCGCACCGTCCACCAGATCAAGCTGAGAAATGCGGTTCATCAGCCGGTAAAACCGGCGGGCAAAAAACGACCGGATCGGCGGCTCGCCCCTGCGGGACACGCGGCGGGTCGCCACGCAGTCATAGCCCTCCTCCTGAATGCCCGCATACATCTGCGGCAGCAGCGCCGGCGGATCCTGCAGGTCCGCATCCATCACCGCCACATAATCGCCGGCGGCATGCTCCATGCCCGCATACATCGCTGCCTCCTTGCCGAAATTCCGCGACAGGGAAAGATAGCGCACCCGCCCGTCCTGCGCCGCCAGCCCGCGCAGCACGCCGAGCGTGCCGTCGGTGGAACCGTCGTTGACAAAAACAAACTCCACCTCGACCGAAAACCGCTGCCTGAGCTCCTCCGCCGCCTTGCACGCCTCGGCATAAAACAGCGGAATCGCCTGCTGCTCATTATAGCACGGGACCACCAGGGAAATGCGTCCGGCCATTCAGCCCACCTCTTCCCAAAATCTGTGCCGGAGAATGTTTACAGGTCGTTGCGCACGAGATCCTCATAGGTTTCCGCCTTGACCACTACCCGCGAGGTATCCCCCTTCACCATCACCACCGCGGGCCGCGGCAGGCGGTTGTAGTTGGAGGACATGGCATAGTTATAGGCCCCTGTCGCGAGCACCGCGAGGATATCGCCCGGCTCGCAGGCCTGCAGCGGGGTGTTTTCCTGCAGAAGATCGCCGCTTTCGCAGCAGCGGCCCGCCACCGTCACCGTCGTGTCGGCCGGACGGTCCGCCTTATTGGCGATCACGCAGGTGTATTCGGACTTGTACAGCGCATACCGCGGGTTGTCCGGCATGCCGCCGTCCACGCTCACATAGGTGCGCACATCCGGAATCTTCTTGATGCCGCCCACCGTGTACAGGGTGATTCCCGCCTGCGCCACAACCGAACGGCCCGGCTCGATGACCATGAACGGCACCGGCAGCCCCCATTTGGCCGCGCGCGCCTTCACCGCGCCGGCCACCAGCCGCATATATTCCCCGCAGGCCTTCGGATGATCGTTTTCGGTATACGGGATGCCGAAGCCGCCGCCCAGATTCAGTTCGGTCAGCGTAACGCCGGTTTCCTCCCGGATCTGCGCCATAAAATCGAGCATCACTTCCGCCGCATGGACGAACGGCTCCTCGTCGAAGATCTGCGAACCGATGTGGCAGTGCAGGCCGCGCAGGGCAACCCCTTCGGCAGCGGCCGCCGCCTTCACCGCGCGCAGCGCGTCCCCGTTCTCCAGCGTAAAGCCGAATTTCGAGTCGATCTGTCCGGTGCGGATGAAGGCGTGGGTATGCGCCTCCACGCCGGGGGTGACCCGCAGATAGATCTGCGCCGTTTTCCCCTCCTGCACCGCCAGCGCCGCCAGCCTTTCCAGCTCGGCGGCATTGTCCACCACAATCCGGCCGACACCGGCCGAAAGCGCCATGCGCAGCTCGGCCTCCGTCTTATTATTTCCGTGGAAATACAGCCGCTCAGCCGGAAAGCCCGCCTGAAGCGCGGTATACATTTCGCCGCCCGACACCACATCGGCGCCGCAGCCCTCCTGCATCACGATGCGGTACATTTCCTTGAAGCTGCACGCCTTGCTGGCGTAGCAGACCAGCCCGCCGTTTTCGTACATGTCTTCAATCGACGCTTTAAAAGCGCGCAGCTTGCCGCGGATGGTCTCCTCATCCATGACATACAGCGGCGTACCGTAGGTCTGCGCCAGCCCTACGGCGTCGCAGCCGCCGATGGTCAGATGCCCCGCCTCATTCACCTGCAGGCAGTCGGCCACATACATCAACAATCACTCCTTGCTGTTTCATTCCTCCTGCGCGATATCCTCCAGGATGCCGCGCAGCTGCTCCACGCCTTCCCCATTGACCGCCGAAAAGGGAACGGCAACGATATTTTCAAAATCCCGCAGCTCTTCGGCCAGCCGTTTTTCCCGTTCGAGCCGCTCGGTCTTTTTGAGCTTATCCGCCTTGGTCAGCACAATCAGAAACGGGATTTCGCTTTCTGCCAGATAGGTCATCATCTGAAAATCGTCCGCCGTGGGCGGGTGCCGCATATCCACCAGCTGCAAAGCCAGGCGAAGATCGCGGTCGGCGTCAAAATACCCTTCGATCAGCTGTCCCCACCGCTGCTTTTCCTGTGCGGACACCTTCGCGTAGCCGTATCCCGGCAGATCCACCAGCCGCAGCGCATCCACGCGGTAGAAATTGATGGTTGCCGTTTTTCCCGGCGTCGCGCTTGTGCGCGCCAGCGATTTACGGGACAGCAGCCGGTTGATCAGCGAGCTTTTCCCCACGTTCGAGCGCCCGCACAGCGCAATTTCCGGCAGGGTCGACGGCTGCAGCTGCTGCAGCTTGCCGACCGACGTTTCAAACGCTGCCGCTTCCCATTTCATCGCCTCATTCGTCCTTTCTCCTGCCGCTTCACTGGGGCACCGCCGGCTGAACATCCCGCGCCGTCACCGGCAGCGGCCGGCTGTCGGCGGCGTCCCCCGCCGGCGCCGCCAGCGGATCGGTCACCAGCGCGGTGCGGATCACCGTATCGAGATGCTCGGCGGTGACAAACTGCACATGCGCGCGCACCGTCTGGTCGATCTCCGCCAGATCGGACGCGTTGCCCGCCGGGATGATCACGGTGCGGATATGCCGGCAGTAAGCGGCCATCGTCTTCTCCCGGAGCCCCCCGATCGGCAGCACCCGGCCGCGCAGCGAGATTTCCCCGGTCATCGCCACATCCCCGCGCACCGGGATACCGGTCAGCGCCGAGATGAGCGCGGTGGTCATGGTGACGCCGGCCGACGGCCCGTCCTTCGGCACGGCCCCCTCCGGCACATGGATATGAATATCCTTCGTTTTGTAAAAATCCGCCTCAATCGGCAGCTGGCGCGCCCGGGAGCGCACATAGCTGATCGCGGTGCGGGCCGATTCCTTCATCACATCGCCGAGCGAGCCGGTCAGCTCGATTTTCCCGCTGCCCTCGAGCACCGCCACCTCCACCGGCAGCGTTTCGCCGCCGACCGCCGTCCAGGCAAGGCCGGTGGCCATGCCCACCTGATCCCGCAGCGCCTCGTCGTCCGGCTTGAATTTTACCGGTCCGAGATACGCCTCCAGATCGCGGACGGTGAGGCTCTTCGCCTCTCCGGCGGCAATCGCCCGGGCGCATTTGCGCAGGATTTGCGCGATGCAGCGCTCGAGCGAACGCACACCGGCTTCCTTGGTATAGCCTTCGATCAGCCGGCGGAGGGTATCGTCCGGCATACGCACCTGCCGCAGGGTAAGGCCGTTGCGCTTTACCTGCTTGCGCCACAGATGTTCCTTCGCGATGTGGAATTTTTCCTCCGCCGTATAGCTGGGCAATTCGATGATATCCATCCGGTCGCGCAGCGGCGCCGGAATCGGCTCCAGCTCATTCGCCGTCGTGACAAACAGCACCTTCGACAGATCGAACGGCACCTCGATATAATGATCGGTAAAGGTGTTGTTCTGTTCCCCGTCGAGCACCTCGAGCATCGCCGCCGACGGATCGCCGCGGAAATCGTGTCCCATTTTGTCGATCTCATCGAGCAGCACCAGCGGATTGCGGCTGCCGGCCTGTTTGACCGCGGCCATGATGCGGCCCGGCATCGCGCCGATATAGGTCTTGCGGTGCCCCCGGATATCCGCCTCATCCCGCATGCCGCCGAGCGACACGCGGACATATTTACGGCCCATCGCCGCGGCGATGGAACGGGCGATGGAGGTCTTGCCCACGCCGGGCGGTCCCACCAGGCACAGCACCTGTCCCGGCATATCCGGCGCCAGCTTGCGCACCGCCAGCGTCTCCAGAATGCGGTCTTTCACCTTATCCATCCCATAGTGGTCGCGGTCCAGCACCCGGCGGGCCGCATCCAGCGCGAGGTTGTCTTTGGTTTCGGTATTCCACGGCAGCGCCAGCACGGTATCGAGATAGGTGCGCACCACCGTGCCCTCGTGCGAACCGGCCGGCATCTTGGCCAGCTTATCGCACTCCTTGAGCAGCTTATCCTGCGTGTCCTGCGGCAGCGTCAGCGCGAGGACCTTTTTCCGGCAGACATCCGCTTCCTCCAGCGGATTCTCCCCCTCGCCCAGCTCGTCCGCGATCACCCGCATCTGCTCGCGCAGGTAGTAATCCCGCTGGTTCTGATCCATCCGCTCGCGCACCTGGTTCTGGATGCCCTGCTCCAGCCGCAGGATCGCCGTCTCCCGGGTAAGGATGACCAGCATCTCCTCCATGCGCCGGGCAACCGCCGTCGCGGAGAGGATACGCTGCTTTTCCTCCACCGCCAGCGGCAGGTTGGAGGCGATATAATCGGCCAGCCGTCCCGCATCCTCGGCGCCCTTTATGCCCACCGGCACATCCGGCGCCAGCTTCGGGGACAGCGCGGCGTAGGTTTCAAAATATGTACAGCACTCGCGCATGAGCGCCTGCTCCTGAAGCGCGTCGGTAATCCGCCGCTCCAGGCATTCCCGCGTAACCACCCGGAAATACGGCTGCGCTTCGACCGCCGTCTCATGGCGCGCCCGGTACAGCCCTTCCACCAGGATCCGCAGGTTGTCGCCGGGCAGCTTGAGCACCTGGCGCACCTTGGCCACCACGCCGATCTTATACAGCGCTTCCATCGGCGGGTCGTCGCTGGTGATATCCTTCTGCGTCACCAGATAAATCAGCTGGTCCGCGTTCATCGCGTCGTTGAGCGCCTCAACGGATTTGCGGCGGCCGACATCGAAATGCAGCAGCATGCCGGGAAAAATGACCAGGCCGCGCAGCGCCAGCAGCGGCAGCGTCTTTTTTCTGGCCACACGTTTTTGTATACTCATGGTGATAACCATTCCTTTCTGCAGCGGAAGGAGGGATGACACGGGCTCCGGCGGGGCCGGCATCTTCCGGACCGGCCCGCCGGGAGGCGGTCCGGAAACCGCCCGAAACCCGGCAGCAGAACCCGTTCTCTGCCGATAAACGGCAGGCCTTGAATAAAAAGCAAAAAGGCCGGACGGCTGATGCCGCATCATCGGGGCATCCGACATCTGACCTTATCGCCTGCATTTTACATCCGGATTTTTATATCCGGATTTTACATCCAGCGTACAGCCGTTCTCAGGCGGTCACCTTGCGGCGGGTATTCCGCGGTTTTGCCGGCGGCTTGAGCTTGTTGGGCTTGCGCTCCGGATCCACCGCCAGTTCCGGCTTGCCCTTGCCTTCCACGCACGCCTTTGTGATGGTGATTTTGGCAATGGTGTGATCGGAGGGCACCTCGAACATCAGTCCGGTCAGCAGACCCTCCATCACCGCGCGCAGACCGCGCGCGCCGGTATTGAGTTCCAGTGTTTTTTCCGCCACCGCGCGAAGCGCGTCCGGCGCAAATTCCAGCTCGACGTTATCCAGATTGAACAGCTGCTGGTACTGCTTGACCAGCGCGTTTTTCGGCTCGCTCAGGATGCGGACGAGCGCGTCGGCATCCAGCGTATCCAGCGTGGTCACCACCGGCATGCGGCCGACCAGCTCCGGGATCAGGCCGAATTTGATCAGGTCCTGCGGCACCAGCTGCTTGAGCAGCTTGCTGCGCTCGAGGTCCTTCTTCGACTTGACCTCGTTGCCGAAGCCCAGCGCACCGGAGGAAACCCGGCGCTCGATGGTCTTTTCCACCCCGTCGAAGGCGCCGCCCAGAATGAACAGGATGTTGGTGGTATCGATCTGGATGAATTCCTGCTGCGGATGCTTGCGGCCTCCGCTCGGCGGCACGTTGGACACGGTGCCCTCGAGAATTTTCAGCAATGCCTGCTGCACGCCCTCGCCGCTGACATCGCGGGTAATCGAGGGATTCTCGCTGCGGCGGGCGATCTTGTCGATCTCATCGACATAGATGATCCCGCGCTCGGCGCGCTCCACATCGTAATCCGCCGCCTGAATCAGGCGCAGGAGGATATTTTCGACGTCCTCGCCCACATAGCCGGCTTCGGTCAGCGTCGTCGCGTCGGTGATGGCAAACGGCACATCCAGAATGTTGGCCAGCGTCTGCGCGAGCGCGGTTTTTCCGACGCCGGTCGGCCCCACCAGCAGCACGTTGCTCTTGCTGAGCACGGTGTCCGACGCGCTGCCGTAATAGATGCGCTTATAATGGTTGTACACCGCCACCGACAGCGCAATTTTGGCCTCCTCCTGCCCGATGACGTATTCATCGAGCCCGGCCTTGATCTCCTTGGGCTTCGGCAGCACGGGAGGCGGCTCCGCCGGCGAACGGTGCCGCGAGGCCGCGGCGCCCTCCTCCAGAATGGTTTCGCAGAGCTCCACGCATTCATTGCAGATGTAGACGCCGGGACCGGCAATCATCCGGGAAACCTCCGTCTCCGTCTTGCCGCAGAAGGAGCAGCTGATTATCTTGTTTTCTTCGTTCTTCGGCATGTTCAGGCCCAAGCCTTTCCTCAATAAATTCCGGGAGACAGTTCACACCGTCAATGATGGGTGATCACCTTATCCACCAGACCGTAAGCCACCGCGGCGTCCGCCGTCAGCCAGTTGTCGCGGTCGGTGTCCTTTTCCACCACTTCCAGCGGCTGGCCGGTCATTTCGGAGAGCAGGCGGTTCATGCGGCTGCGGATGAAGAGGATGTGATCCGCCTGAATCTTGATGTCGCTGGCCTGCCCCTGCGCGCCGCCGAGCGGCTGATGGATCATGATTTCGCTGTTGGGCAGTGTAAGGCGCTTGCCCTTTGCACCCGCCGCCAGCAGGAAAGCGCCCATGCTGGCCGCCATGCCGATGCAGATGGTGGAAACATCGCACTTGACAAACTGCATCGTATCGTAAATCGCCATGCCGGCGGAAATGGAACCGCCGGGGCTGTTGATATACAGATGAATATCCTTGTCGGGATCCTGTCCCTCGAGATACAGCAGCTGCGCGACAACCAGCGAAGCCGTGGCATCGTTGACCTCATCGGACAGGACGATAATGCGGTCGTTGAGCAAACGGGAAAAAATGTCGTAGCTGCGTTCGCCGCGGCTGGTCTGCTCCACGACATAAGGCACGAGACTGCTCATGCGTTCCATATGGCTTTTCCTCCTTTTCTCACAGGGAAATGCACCTTCGGCGGCCTTTTTCACCACAGCCGGTCCTATCTGCCGGCGGCGAAAAGCCGCACGGCAGCGTTCCGGAACGGTCCGCGGGAATAGACCCCGGCCGGGCACTACAGGAGTATTGCCCGGCCTGAAAGGTTTTAGTCGTCGATTTTGCCATCGGTTAACAAAGGGACTTGCGGTTTTTCGAGGTAAAACAGGCGCTGACAGCGCCGTCCTCGCTGCCGGGTGAACGAATCCGCTTCGCAAGACCCGGTGGGTTTCGTCTGCGTCAAAACATCGCGGCCGGTCAGGCAAACCTGCCGGGACGGGCTTTAGCGTATTCCGCTTGCCCCGTTCGCCCTGTCCGCTTCCCTTTTCCCGCTCGAAAAACTCTGAAAGACCGGATGACGGAGCAGAAGTCCTGCTGACAAGGCCACAGGATGCAGGCGGGCTGACGCCCGCCGAATCCGAGAACGACGGCAGCGGGACTTTTGACCGCCATCCGGCGTAATTCCCTTTGTCAATCGATGGCAGCGTTCTCTTTGACAAGCTCCATCGCTTTGCCCACCGCCAGATCGCGGGCCAGATCCTTCTGCGGGATCGCGGCCTTGACCTGATCGACTTCCATCTTATACTGTTCGGCGTACTTCTTGTACTCCGCCTCCAGATCTTCCTCGGTCGCGGAGAGGTTCTCCTCCTTGACGATCTGCTCGAGCGCCAGACGGATCTTGACCTGCTTTTCCGCCTGCTCACGGAAGCCCTTGCGGAACGCGTCCATATCCATGCCGGTATACTGCAGGTAGGTCTGCAGATTCAGGCCCTGTCCCTGCAGACGGTAATCGAACTCGCGCACGCTTTCGTTGACGCGGTTTTCAAACATGGCTTCCGGGATATCCGCCTTGAGCGCGTCGGCCAGCTGATCGAGCAGCTGCGTCTCAAACGCATCCTCAGCCGCATGCTCGCGCTGATGCTCGAGTTTGGCCTTCAGATCGGCTTTCAGCTCCTCCAGCGTGTCGAACTCGCTGGCGTCCTTGGCCAGATCGTCGTTAAGCTCCGGCAGCTCCTTCTCCTTGATCTCGTGCAGCTTGCACTTGAAGGTGGCGGGCTTGCCAGCCAGGTTCTCGGCGTGATAATCCTCCGGGAAGGTGACCTCGACATCAAATTCCTCGTCCGCCGACTTGCCTTCGATCTGCTCCTCAAAGCCCGGGATAAACTGATGGGAGCCGAGGGTCAGGGTGTAGTTCTCCGCCTTGCCGCCGTCAAACGCTTCGCCGTCGACATACCCGTCGAAATCAAAGGTAACGGTGTCCCCTTCTTTGGCGGCGCGGCCCTCCACCGGCACCAGGCGGCTGTTGCGCTCCTGCAGCTTGCCGAGTTCGGCGGCGACATCTTCGTCGGTCACCGGCTCAACCTTTTTGCTGGCCTTGAAGCCCTTGTATTTCTCCACGGTCACTTCCGGCTTGACGGTGATGGTCGCCTTGAAGTTCAGGCCCTCCGCACCGACCGAGGTGACGTCGAAATCGATCTTGTCCTCGACATATTCATAGCCGGAAGCCTCGATGGCCTCCTCGAGCGCCTGCGGATAAACGTCGTTGACGGCATCCTCATAGAACACGCCGGTGCCGTAGATCTTTTCGACCACGCGGCGGGGCGCCTTGCCCTTGCGGAAACCGGGGACGTTCATGCGCTTTATGTTCTTTTTGTAGGCGCGCTCGACGGCCTGCTCAAACGCCGGAGCCTCCACCTCGATTTCCAGCTCAACACGGTTGTTTTCCTTTTTGACAGCGGTTTTCAGACTCATGTTTGACTTCCTCCCATACTTTTGCACGGGCAGCGCCCGGCCTGTAAATAAAGGGTTATGATACAACCATCCGCCGCCGGCCAAAGCCGGCCGAACAGATATGTCCCATCATGCAGTACGCATTAGTATAGCATATCCTCATCGGGAACGCCATAGCTTTTTCAAAAAAATCTCCGAAATTTATCGTTATTCCTGCGCCTGCGGCGCATCGTACGGCACATGAAGCGGCATGAACCCCAGCGCATCGGCAGAAATCAGCCGGAGCGCCATTCCCCCGTAATCCCCGCAGACGGCGCGGCGGATGCCCGGGCCGTGCACGTGGCCGTAATAGCAGCGGCGGATCCCGCTGCGCCGGAGCACTTCGAGGATTTCGGCGCACTCCTGCCCGGCGAACACCGGCGGATAGTGCAGGAACACGATCGGCGGAAGGCCCGCGGCACGGGCCGCGTCAATGGACGCCTGCAGGCGTCCGGCCTCGCGCATCACGACTTTTTTATCCGCATCCTCTTCCGCGTCAAAAAACCAGCCGCGGGTACCGCATACGGCGGCGCGGCCCTCCACGGGAGCGGCGTCGTTGTGGACGATCCGCAGGCTGTCCCAGCCGTTCGCGGCAAAAAATTCGTCCATTTTTTTGCGTGTGGTCCACCAGTAGTCGTGGTTGCCCTTGAGAAGCAGCTTTTTCCCCGGCAGCGCATGCAGAAAAGCAAAATCCGCCGCCGCCTGCTCGAGCGACATGCCCCAGGAAATATCCCCGGCGATCACCACCGTATCCTCCGGCGCCACCAGCGCGCGCCAGTTCTGCTCCAGCCGCGGCACGTAATCCTTCCAGCCGCGGAAAACGTCCATCGGCTTATCGGTGCCGAGCGACAGGTGCGTATCCGCAATTGCATATAACGCCACCGGCATTCTCCTCTCGTATTCCCCGCGTATGCCGGATGCCGCCGGCGCACATACTAAGCGCGGATGTCCCGCAATTCACTAAGAAGGAGGCATGAGCATATGGCAGAGAAGGACAGCGTTTACCGCAGCTCAAATCCCGCCGTGCACTGCGACGTGCGCAACTGCGTTTACCACGACGGCGACGAAACCTGCAGCGCCAATCGCATCACCATCGGCCCCACCTACGCGGTAGGCAGCGCCGACACCGCCTGTTCCACCTTCAAGCAGAAAAACATCAACTAGCACGCAAACGCGCCGCGGACCGGTCACAGCCGATTCCCGGCGCGTTTGTCTTTTCCCGGAAAACGCCTTCAGTCGTCCAGCTGCAGCAGACGCACCATCGCCTGCTCCATATCCTCACGGTCACAGACCTCCGTAAAGCGGGGCTGGCGGCCTTTAAGCCCGGCCAGCGGCGCCGGCACTGCGCAGCCGGTCAGCCGGTGCAGCTGCTCGACCTTGTCGAATTCATCGCCCGCCTGGCTGCCGCCCAGCGCCTCCAGCACGCTCGCGGAGAATTTATACGGGTTCGCCGTCGAGGCGATCACCGTCGGCGTCGTGTCGCCGGTTTCGCGGCGGTACTGCTCATACACATGCACGCCCACCGCCGTATGGGTATCGCACAGGTACTGCTGCTGCGCAAACACTTCGGCAATGGTCGCCGCGGTCTGCGCATCGTCGCAGCAGCCGGCGTAAAACAGCTGATCCAGCTCGGCCTTGAGCGCCGCCGGCACGGTGTATCCGCCCTTTTCCTTCAGCTGACGCATCAGGCCGTCCACCAGCCGGTCGTCCCGGCCGGACAGATGATACAGCAGCCGCTCGAGGTTCGAGGAGATCAGGATATCCATCGACGGCGAAGTGGTGGTGTAAAACGCCCGGTTGCGGTTGTAGGTGCCGGTGCGGATAAAGTCGGTGAGCACCCGGTTGCGGTTGGAGGCGCAGATGAGCCGGCCGAGCGGCACCCCCATGCATTTGGCATAGTAAGCGGCCAGGATGTTGCCGAAGTTGCCGGTCGGCACCACGACGTTGACCGGATCGCCCATCCGGATTTTGCCCGCCTTCAGCAGATCGGCATACGCGGATACATAATAGACGATCTGCGGCACCAGCCGTCCCCAGTTGATCGAGTTCGCGCTCGAAAACATCTTGCCGTGAGCCGCCAGCCGCGCCGCCGCAGCCGGATCGGTAAACAGCTTTTTCACGCCGGTCTGGGCGTCGTCGAAATTCCCGCGGATCGCGCATACGGCGACGTTTTCGCCCTCCTGGGTGGTCATCTGCAGCTTCTGCATCGGGCTTACGCCGTCCTGCGGATAAAACACCAGGATCTGGGTATGCGGCGCATCCTTAAAGCCTTCGAGCGCCGCCTTGCCGGTATCGCCGGAGGTCGCCACCAGTATGACGATATCCCGTCCGCCGGAGGCCTTCGCGGCCGACACCCGCATCAGGTGCGGCAGGATCTGCAGCGCCATATCCTTGAACGCGCAGGTCGGGCCGTGCCACAGCTCCAGGATGTGCACCCCTTCCCGAAGCTCATGCAGCGGTGCGATCGCCTCGCTGCGGAACCGTTCGGCCGTATAGGCGCGCGCCGCACAGTCGGCGACCTCCTCCGGGGTAAAGTCGCCCAAAAACAGCGAGAGAATCCGTTCGGCGCGCTGCGCATACGGCAGCGCTGCCAGCGCCGCGATATCCTCCCGGGAAAGCTGCGGCAGGCTCTGCGGCACAAACAGGCCGCCTTCTTCCGAAAGGCCGCGGACAATCGCCTGCGCCGCCGTCACCTGTACGGCATTGTCGCGGGTGCTGTTATACTGCATCGGCTTTTCCATTCTTATAACCATTCCTTTCTCAGCGGACGGCTCTGTCCCCCGTGAAGCCATATCGCAGCTCTCGGGACCCACCCCGGAACCGGCGCCATCCTTTGCGCCGCCCGTCCCGGCCATCCCATTTTGGCGCTTTCGCGTCCGCAGGCCGGCCGCCGGTCCCGTCCGCATATTTTCAGCAGCGGGATCACACTGGTTTTATATTACCGCATTGTCCCGCCCTTTGTCAAAGCGGAAGCAAAAAAATCGACGCAATTGCTGAAAAAAACGCGGTCAAGCACATCCTGTGCAACATTTTGACGCGCCAGCGCCTCGTACAGCCGTTCCATCACCTCGATGCCGCCCCAGCCGTCCGGCAGGCCCGTCCCATCGAGATCGCAGCCGAGCGCCACCGTGTGCCCGCCGTCCAGGGACAGATAGTGGTCGAGGTGCCGCGCGATGCCGTCAAATGTCTGCTCCCCGAGCTGGTCGGCGCAAAAATTCAGCCCGACCAGCCCGCCGCGGTCCCGGATCTCGGCAAACTGCCGGTCGGTCAGGTTGCGCGGATGTGCGTGCACCGCCGCCGACACCGAATGGGTCGCCAGAAACGCGCCGTCGGTGCACGCCGCCACATCCCAGAACCCCCGCTCGTTGAGATGCGAAACATCCGGCAGGATGCCCGCCTGCGCCATGCGCCGCACCGCCTTTTTCCCGAAAGCGGTCAGCCCTTCCTCACATCCGGACAGGCAGCCGTGCCCCAGCTCGTTGGAGCTGTTCCATGTAATGGTGATCACCTTGACATCCAGCTTTTGCAGATCCTCTATGTGCTCCAGCCGTCCCGCCAGCGCCGAGCCGCCCTCCACCGTCAGGATCGCCGCGCACCGCCCGCTCTCCAGCACCGGTTCCAGCTCCCCGCCGGTGCGGATAATCTGCATGCGGTCGGCATACAGCGCCGCCTGATCGTGCGCAAAAAGCAGCATGTCCCGGCACTGCTCAAACGCCGCCTCACCCCGCAGGGTGTCCGGCATCCATACCGCGAACGCCTGTCCCCACTGCGCATACCGCCCGCCGCGTTCCAGGTCGATATGCAGCCGGTTCCTGTCCAGATACATATCGCCTTTGCAGCATTCGTACAGCGTATCGCAGTGCATGTCAAATAATCGCAACCGTTCTCCCCCTCTTTCCACAGCTGTCGGCAGAGGCTCAGAACGCGCCGTGCAGGTCATCCATCCCAAAGGCGTTTTCCAGATGGCGGATCTCTGCCGCCGTCAGCGGATCGTCCGGACGGAGCACCACCTCAATGACATCGAAGCGCGGCTGCCCCTCCTCCGTCTCGTCCAGCAGGAAATAGCCCGCGCTTTTGATGAGCCTGAGCTGCTTTTCCCGCGTCACCGCCTCCGCCGGCGCATAAAGGGCGTCCGCCCGGCGCGTCTTCACTTCCACGAACACAATATATGGACCGTCCCGGGCGATTATGTCGATTTCCCCGAACCGGCAGCGATAGTTCGCGTGGGTGATTTCATAGCCCTTGTCCCGCAGAAAACGGGCGGCCAGCACTTCGCCGGCCGCCCCTTTGGATATGTTGCCCATAGCGGATGCCGCCCTTTCCGTCCGGCCGTCAGTCCTCAGCCTGCGCGGCCAGGAATTTTTTGAGAAAGCTCAAGCGGTGCTCCGGCGTCACGCCGTGCTCACGCAGCGCCGCATAATGCGCCTTGGTGCCGTAGCCCTTGTGTACGGCAAACCCGTATGCCGGATACCGCTTGTCCAGCTCCCGCAGCACCCGGTCCCGGCTCACCTTGGCCAGAATGGAAGCCGCCGCGATCGATGCCGACAAGCTGTCCCCCTTGACAACTGCCCGCACCGGCACCGTGATGCCCGGCGGGATGCGGTTGCCGTCGATGAGCACCGCGTCCGGCTGCGGCGACAGCGCTTCCACCGCGCGGCGCATGGCCAGATAGGTCGCCTGCAGAATATTCAGCCGTTCGATCTCCTCCACCGAGGCGCTCGCCACCGCATAGCCTGCCGCCCGCCGGGTGATTTCTTCAAACAGCGCTTCCCGTCTGGCCTCAGGGATCTTCTTGGAATCGTTGATGCCCTCGATCGGATCGGCGGGATCCAGAATCACCGCCGCCGCATATACCGGCCCGGCGAGCGGCCCCCGGCCGGCCTCATCCACCCCGCATAAAAGGGGATAGCCCCCGCTGCGGATTGCCGCATCAAAAGCGTAATTATCGGCGGTATTCATCCCTACGCCGCTCCTTTCCTGTTAAACCGCAGACCGCGGGCAGCCGTCGGAGCTGCCCGGATCCGGCGGGAAACCCTGCCCGCGTACAACCCGGTTACAGCAGCCCGAAATCCTCCCACGGCCAGAGCCGCAGCACCGCTTTGCCCATGATGTCTTTTTCGTCGATCAGGCCGACCCGTTCATCGCGGGAATCCATCGAATTGTTGCGGTGGTCGCCCATGACGAAATAGGCGCCGTCCGGCACCGTCATGCTGCCGTCGGTATATACCGCACCAAGCGCATATTCGTCTATGTACACATACGGCTCGTCGAGCACCGCCCCGTTGACGCTCACCTGCTGATTTTCAGCGTCAAACGAAATCGTATCCCCCGGCATGCCGATCACCCGCTTGATGATCGGTTCCTGATTGCCCCGGCTGATCACCACAATATCCCCGGCCTTCGGGGTATAGAACAGCTCCCACAGAATCACCCGGTCCCTGTGGTGCAGCGTCTGGATCATCGAACTGCCGTCCACCCCCATGATCCGGAACACAAAGGCGAACACCAGCACCACACAGATCAGCGACGCCGCCGCCATCTCCACCCAGTCGTACAGGCTCGCCAGTCCGGACGACGGCGTTTTCTGCGCCTGCGCGGTGTCGGCGCCGATCCCGGCGGTATCGGCGGTGTCGGTTCCGGCGGCTTCGCCGGTACCAGTGCCGGCGGTATCCTCCGCCGGGGCAAAACTGTCCTGTCCGCGTTCTTCCTCGCTCATGATCTCATATCCTTTCCCGGCTCCTCCGGCATTTCCAGCGTCAGGCGGCCAAGCTTGCCGCCGCGGTATTCGTCGAGCAGCATGATTGCCGCGCGTTCGGTGTCGATCTCCCCGCCGGATACCATCATCCCGCGCCGGCGGCCGATGCTCTCCAGCAGGGCATAGCCGTCCTCCGGCAGCTCGCCGGCGAGCTTGTAGCGCTCGGTCAGCCGGTCGGCATACTCCCGCCGCAGCAGTCCCGCAAGCCCGCCCGCCAGCTCCTCCGGATCCAGGATCTCGTCCCGGATCGCGCCGGTATACGCGAGCAGCATCGCAACCTGCTGATCCTCAAATTTCGGCCAAAGCACCCCCGGCGTATCCAGCAGCTGCACGCCGCCGTCGGTGACAAACCACTGGTTGCTGCGGGTCACGCCGGGCCGGTCCTCCACCTTGGCGCGCCCGCCTCTGGCCATCCGGTTGATAAAGGAGGATTTCCCGACGTTCGGGATCCCCACCACCATCACCCGGATGGGATGGTTTTTCATGCCCTTCGCCTGCCATGCGGCGATTTTGTCCTGCAGCACGCCGCGCAGCAGCGGCACAAAGCCGCCGACGCCTTTTCCGGTTTTGCAGTCCACCGCGATGGCCGGCGTCCCCTGCCGCTCAAACGCGGCAAGCCATCTGCGCGTCGCCGCCTCATCGGCCATGTCCGCCTTGGTCATCACCACGATGCGCGGTTTTCCTTCCACGAGCGCGGCAAGCTCCGGATTGCGGCTGGCCGCCGGGATCCGGGCATCCACAATTTCCGCCACCGCGTCCACGAGCTTAAGCTGTTCCCGGATCTGGCGGCGGGTTTTGGCCATATGGCCGGGAAACCACTGTATGGTTTTTGTCTGTTCCACACCCATTTGCTTTACAAACCTTTCCTGTCGATACGCCGGCCGGATGCACGGCCGTTCACAGTGCGCCCGCGCTGCCGAACGGCCAGATCCGGAAAACCGCCCGGCCGACAATATCGGAAGCCTCCACAAACCCGATCTCCGCCGTCCGGCTGTCCTTGGAGTAGGTACGGTTGTCCCCCATGACAAAGACCATGCCCTCCGGCACCTTCTGCGGCCCCGAAAAATCCTTGAGATCGGTCTGAGTGGCTATATACGGCTCATCGAGCACCTCGCCGTTGACCGATACCGCGTGTGTTTCGGGGTCGATATCGATGACATCCCCCTCCAGCGCGATCACCCGCTTGATCAGCGGCTCCTGCGTGTACCGGTCCACCACCACGATATCCCCGCGCTCCGGGGTGTACCCCGCCACCAGCAGCAAAAGCCGGTCCTGCGTCTTCAGGGTGTTGTTCATGGAATCCCCTTCCACGCCGACCACGCGGATCAGGAAGGTGAACAGCAGCACGATGCAGATCAGCGCAAACACCGCCGTATCGCCGATGTCGTATACCAGCGACACAAAACGGCTGACACCGCTGCCCGGAGTATCTTCCCCGCCGCCGGCATGCGGCCTGCGGTCCTTCGCAGGAGCGGACGCTTTGCCGTCTGCGCTCTTCTTCCGCTTCGGCAGAAATCCAAAGGAACGATCCATGCCTGTCCCCCTTCCCTTCGCCCGATCGGGCGGTTCTTTATCCATCGCAATGGAGGTTATTATACCACATGGCGGCGCGCAGTGCCGCCTTCCTCTGTCCGGAACGGCTTTGACCGTTCCGGAGTGGTTCAATGTTCTCTCAGCCGTCGGAAAGCTCCGCTTTCCGCTTACGGCGTGAGGTTATTATAGCATAACTTTCCGTCGGAATAAAGCCAAAAAAACAAAAGCGGCGCGATTTTTCCGGGAACGGCCTGAACCCGCTGTGCCGCACAGCACGCGCCGCGCGGGAAAAGGCGATCCGGTACGGTGCAGCCGGCAAGATCCAACCTGCATGGATAAAAAAGGGGAAATCAGACGATCCCCCTCTTTTGCGTCAGCATAGAGAAAAGGGCGGCATAAGCCGGACTTTTTCGACAGGCAGAAGCGGGGGTTGAACCGTATGGTTCTGCCCCCGCTTCTTTTCAGATATTGACGATGGAAAAGGACTGGATCCGCTTGTTTTCCTGTGTAAAGGCAACCACCTGTTCCATCGAAAGCACCCTTTTCATCCGCACGCTCGCGGTTATGGTCATCGTACCGTCTTCATTCTTGCGGTAGTCGGCGGACTGCACCGTCATCCCGAACGCTTCCAGCTGCCGGTACAGCTGTCCGCGCAGCTGCTCGTCGTCGAGCGGGATGGTCATGCGGATCTCGCTTTGCACATAGGCGTCGGCGCCGATATGGAACCTGTGCAGCACAAACTGCAGCAGCACAACCACCACGGCGGTGAACAGCCCCACCGCGTACATCCCGCTGCCGATGGCCATCCCGACCGCCGACGTCGCCCAGAGGCCCGCCGCGGTGGTCAGCCCCTTGACCGTAGCGCCGCTGCGGAAAATGACACCCGCCCCCAGAAAGCCCACGCCGCTGACAATCTGCGCCGCGATCCGCGCCGGGTCCGCGCCGCGGTCGCCCGAAAAGAACCCATCGGCAACCGACAGATCCGCAAAGCAGTATTTGGACAGCACCATCAGCAGCGAGGCCGCCGCCGCAATAATGCAGTGGGTGCGCATCCCGGCCTCCTTGAAGCGGCGCGCACGCTCAAACCCGATCAGCGCGCCGCAGGCGCAGGCGAACAGCACCCGCGCAAACAGCTCCAGCAGAATCCCCGGCGGGAACGCCAGAAAATCTCTCAACAGCGTCAATCGGCTCCTCTCTCCTTTCGTTTTCCCCCGCCGCTTTTCCGCCCCGGCGGAAAACGCAGCCGGGAGATATCTTTATCGTTTCCGGACCGTAAAACGGCTGTTTCCCGCGCTTCACGATCCGGCCGGTTCATCCACGCTTCTCGTGGCAATCATATTGCCGCCGAAAAGGCCGGTCATCACGACATCGCCCCGTTTCACCGGCAGCTTTACCCGCTGCCGGTTAATCTGCCGCATCGCCTCGAGCAGGCATTCTTTGGGCAGCGGCCGGTCCGATTTGACCGGCACCAGTATACCGGGCGCCCCCTGCGCCGCCATGGTGGTCGTCAGCGTGCGGGCAGGGTGGGTCACCTCCGCATAGGCATACGCTTCCCCGCGCTTGCAGCGGTTGCCGCTCACCGAGACAAACACGCCGTCGGCCAGCTCCACCGTAAGCGCGCAGCCCATCGGGCAGGTAATGCAGGTCAGCTCACGCCTGCTTTTGGGGACTTCCGCCATTTTCCGCACCTCCTGTCGCGGCTTCCACGGCGATTTCGATCCCGCCGTCCGCCTGCCGCAGCATTTCCGGGGTCAGCTCGACCCATTCCATTTCGCCGGGCGCCAGTTTGGGCTTCCGGCGGTCCAGCAGCACCCGTTCCCCCGCGCGCACCACCAGCCGGGCGCCGTAAAATACCGCCCCCACCCGGAAGTATACCCGCACAGCCGCCGTCTGCTCTGCCGTCACCCGCTGCGGCACCGTGTACCGCACACCGTTTCCGGCCTTCAGCGGTATGCTGCCGCCCGGCCGCACCGTCCGCCCGAGGATGTAATCTGCCGCCGCCCGGCCGGCCAGCGCCGCCTCCTCGGAGACGTAATCCACCAGGTCGTGCACATGCAGGACATTCCCGCAGGCAAATACGCCCGGCACGGCGGTCTCCCGCCGTTCGCTGACCACCGCCCCGCCGGTGACCGGATCCATCGGCAGCCCCATCTGCCGCGAAAGCTCGTTTTCCGGAATCAGGCCGCAGGACAGCAGCAGCGTGTCGCACGCCACATACTCGCCGGTTCCGGGAATGACCCGCCCGTTTTCGTCCACGCGGGAGACGGTTACCCCGGTCACCCGGTCGGCGCCGTGAATCCGGGAAACGGTGTGACTGAGGCGGAGCGGAATATCAAAATCCTCCAGGCACTGCACAATGTTCCGGTTCAGGCCGCCGGAATACGGCATCAGCTCGCACACCATCTTCACCTCGGCGCCCTCGAGCGTCATCCGCCGCGCCATAATCAGGCCGATATCCCCCGAACCCAGAATCACCGCTTTTTTGCCGGGCATCAGCCCTTTCAGGTTGACAAAGCGCTGGGCGGTGCCCGCCGTATAAATGCCGGCCGGCCGGCTTCCCGGGATGTTCAGCGCGCCCCGGCTGCGCTCGCGGCAGCCCATCGCCAGAATCACCGCCCCGGCCTGCACCGTGAACACGCCCTGCTGCGCGTTCATCGCCGTCACCTGCTTATCGGGGGTGATGTCCAGCACCATTGTGTTGAAACAGCAGGCAATCTGCCGTTCCTCCACCTGCGCGGCATACCGTTCGGCGTATTCCGGGCCGGTGAGCTCCTCCCCGAAGCGGTGCAGGCCGAACCCGTTGTGGATGCACTGCTGCAGAATCCCGCCGAGCGCGGCGTCCCTCTCGAGGATCAGTATATCCCGCACGCCGGCGTCGTATGCGCTGACGGCAGCGGCCATGCCGGCCGGCCCGCCGCCGATGATTACCAGATCGGCTGTCCGCATGCCGCATCCTCCTCTCCGCCCTTGGTGCGTCCGGCCAGCACCGGCGCGCGGCTGCCGAACTGCATCACCGCTTCCTCCGGAATTCCCCATTCCCGCGCCAGAATTTCGGTCAGATACGGCGTGCAGAAGCCGCCCTGACAGCGGCCCATCCCGGTGCGGGTGCGGCGCTTGACCGCATCCAGCGTGCGCGCCAGCGGATTCTGATGGATGGCGGCGACGATTTCGCCCTCGGTCACCGTCTCACAGCGGCAGACGACATGGCCGTAGCGCGCATCCTGCGCAATCAGCCGGTTCTTCGCCGCGGTATCCAGCGAATGGAAGGCGCGGCACGACTGCCGTTCGGGCTGAAAATCGCTTTTTTCCCGCAGCGGCAGGCCCGCCTGCGCAAGCCCGCGGACCAGCTCCTCCGCAATCGCCGGCGCCGCCGACAGGCCGGGCGAATCGATGCCGAGCGCATGCCAGAACTGCGGCCATTCGGCGGAAGCCCGCACCACAAAATCCCCGCCCGTCAGCGAGGCGCGCACGCCGGCAAACGAGCGGATCACCTGCCGCAGCGGCAGGGCCTCCACCGCTCTCGACGCCGCGCGGCGGATCTCCTCCAGCCCTTCGCCGGTGACGTCGCGGTTTTCCCTGCCGTCCACCTCGTGCGAGGTAGGCCCGACGAGCAGATTGCCGTCCACCGTGGGGGTGATCAGCACGCCCTTTCCGGCGGGCGTCGGCACCTGGAACAGCGTGTGCGACACCAGATTCCCCGCGCTTTTATCCAGCAGCAGGTATTCGCCGCGGCGCGGTACGATCGGCGCCGTCCGCTCCCCCAGCATGCCGGCGATTTCGTCGGCATACAGCCCGGCGCAGTTGAGCACATACCGCGCCTGCACCTGCTGTCCGCCGGCATACAGGCAAAAGCCCCCGTCGGTCTTCTCGATGCGCTCCACCCGGAAATCCGTGCGCAGCTCCACGCCGTTGTCCATCGCGTTCCCCACGGCGGCAATGGCCAGCTCATAGGGGCCGATGATGCCCGACGAGGTGCACCGCAGCGCGCCGGCCGCCTTTTCCGACACCTGCGGCTCCAGCGCGCGCACCTCTTCCCCGGAAAGCAGCGACAGCCCCGGCACACCGTTGGCAAGCCCTCTCTGATACAGCCGCGCAAGGGCGTCTTTGTCCTCCGGGGAAAAGGCCAGCACCAGCGAGCCGTTGTTCCGGTACGGCACCTGCAATTGCGCCGCAAGCGCCGGCATCATCGCCGTGCCGCGCACATTGAGCCTGGCCTTTTGCGTTCCCGGCAGCGGATCAAACCCGCCGTGGACGATCGCACTGTTGGCGCGGGTCGTTCCCATCGCCACATCCTCATCCCGCTCCAGCAGGCAAACCCGCAGGTCATAGCGGGACAGCTCGCGGGCGGCCAGCGCGCCGACCACCCCGGCGCCGATAACCATTACATCATACAGCATACGGTTTTCCTCCCTGCCGCAAAAACGTCCTGTCAGACCTCCCGCCACAGCGCCGGCTGTGCGGTGGATATGGCCGCCGCGCCCGCGCTCAGCGCCTGGACCGCTTCTTCCCGTGTTTCGATCAGGCCGCCGGCGATCACCGGCTGACGGATTTCCCCGCAGAATCGCCGGATGACCTTCGGCACCACCCCGGGCATCAGCTCCACCATCGACGGATCGCAGGCGCGGATGGATTCGATCGCGGTTTCCACCGAGTGGGAATCCACCAGAAAAAAGCGCTGCACCGTTTCCAGCCCGCAGTCCTTTGCCGCCCGGATCAGGCCGGCACGGGTGCTGATGATGCCGTCCACGCCAAGCTCCGCCAAAAACGCCAGCCCCGCATTATCCTTTCCTATGCCTTCGGTCAGATCGATATGAACAAACGCCCGTTTTTTCTCCGCATGAATGCGCCGCAGCGTATCCTTCAGGGTCAGGATGCTGCCGCTGAGCAGAAAAATCAGCGGCACTTCGCAGCCAAGCGCCCCCTCCAGCTCCCGCCCGGTCCGCACGGCGGCAATAATCGGATTATCCTCCAGCCTCATCGGTATCGTCCTCTCTGTGTTCGTCCCGCCGCACGGCCGCCGCTTCCGCCGGCGTCATGCTGCCCGGATATAAAAACGGAGATATGACAGCAGGGCAGAAAAATCCCCTGGTTCATATCTCCGTTTACTCAACCTCAGTATACCCGCAAAACCCCCGGCTGTCAAGAGGCGGACAGAAGATCCCGGCAAAAGACTCCTCCGTGCAGGCCGCGCGTCTTGTCCCGCTTTCCTTCCGTTCACCGAAATGCCGACCTCAGCCGGCGCAGGACAGCTTATTTCTTTTCGTAAAGCACTTCAAGCCCTTTGTCCGGATGATAGGACCAGCTGACCTTTACCTTGCCGTTTTCATCGGACTGCCGGCCGTCGAGCGCCCTCGTCTGGTTCATTTTCTCCAGCAGCGCATCCGAAAAGCCCAGCGCGGCATTGATGTTTTTCAGTGCCGTATAGGCGGCAAAATCGATATGTTCCTCTTCGTTATCCGGGTTGGTATCGATGGTCATATAACTCCCGTCCGACGCAACGCTTCCGTAAGACCACGAGCCGTATTGACTGAAAACAGCCGAAAAATCCACGGAATCCGTATACTGGCTTTCCGAAAAAAACGTATCGTTTCCGCCGGTGTCGGGGGTATTGACTCGGGAAACGGCGAAAATAACCGCAGCGGCAAGCAATGCCGCTGCAAGCACCGCAACGATCACAATAATCACGATTTTTTGCGGCGATCTGCGCGGGGCCGCGGCAGCCGCCAACGGGATGCTCCTCTGCTGCATGGACGCCGCAAAGGGCGATACGGGCGCCGAATATGGCGGTACAGGCGCCGATTGAGGCGGCACCGGCACTGGTTGAGGCGGCACGGGTGTCTCCGCCGCATTCCGGTTCAGGCTCTCCTCCGGTGCCCCGGTGACAATCGGTGCCCCGGCGGCGATCGGTGTGCCGGTGGCAATCGGCGCCCCGCACTGATTGCAGAAGCGGCTTTCCTCCGGGTTCTGCAGACCGCAGTTTGGACAAATTTTCATTTTCTACCCACTCCTTCATTTCATGGTTGCCGGGGCATCACAGCCGCGAAAACGGGCTCCCCCTTATAAAGACCCCCGAAAAGCAAAAAACGACGAAATGGCAGGCTTTTTTCCAAAATAATTTTTTGGCACCGGTTGAGGCGATGCTTTTATGGCAGGGCGGAGCGCGGCCGGGCATGCACCGGTCCACACCGGCACAAATACAAAACGCGTACAGGGATGACAGCCGAAACCTGCCATCGCTGCACGCGTTGTGCATAAAACCGGTAAAAGCGCCTTTGCGTCCCCGCCGCCGCAAATAAAAACCACCCCGCCGCAAACGGCGGGGGGGGTTTTGTCCGGAAATTACAGCTGCTCCTTGACCTTCGCGGCCTTGCCGACGCGGTCACGCAGATAGTACAGCTTGCTGCGGCGAACCTTACCGTGGCGGATCACCTTGACCTCGGCAACATTCGGGGAATGCACCGGGAACACACGCTCCACGCCGACGCCGTAGGAAACACGGCGGACGGTAAAGGTCTCGGTCACACCGCTGCCGCGCTTGGCGATAACGGTACCCTCAAAGGCCTGAATTCTTTCGCGGTCACCCTCGCGGATTTTCACGTCCACGCGGACGGTATCGCCGATCGCGATCACCGGTTTGTTTTCCTTGAGGCTGTCAGCAGCAATCAACTTCAGAGCATCCATGTTTTTTTCCTCCTGTAATTCTTCAGACATTCATGCCGGAACCGAATCCGTGCAGAGGACTGCCCGCTTTAATGTCTCGCTTCACGCCAGGCATTAACCCCCAACGGCCGCCGATTTTGCTCGGCAAAGCGCGTCGGTCGCAAAACACCGGTAAATTATAGCACAGCTTCCCGCTCTGGTCAAGCGTTTTTTTAAAAATACCCCAGCATGCCGCCAATGCTCGCCTCGGTGGAGAAGGTTTCGATGTTGTACAGCGCCAGCACGTCGGTCACCGCGTATTCGGTCAGCAGCTCCTCCACCGGGGTGAGGAAATACCGCAGGTCCGCCACCACGATTTTCTCGTAATGCTGCGCCAGAAACGGGATTATGCAGTGCGCGTAGGAATCCTGAAGCACCAGCAGCGTGCGGCCGTTTTTGACGCTGGTATCGATTTCATAGATCCGGTGATTGCCGCCGAGGAAATAGGAATACTTATCCTTTTTATCCAGAAAGCTCTCATCGTACAGGCTGTCGTATACCGTATCCTTGCCGTCCAGCTTCATCGTGCAGGGGTTCGCCGTCACCGGGTCGTAGGCCACCACCGTATCCGGGCGGATGGTGTACAGGTTCGCTTTGGAATAGGTGGTGCCGTAAAACGCGTCGCTGACCGTGCGCACGGTAAAGGCATCCTGCGCCAGCGGCGTCATCCCCCACTGCGTGAGCAGCTGGGCATACGCCCAGTAAGCGCCGTGCGTGGTCCAGTGATGGTCGGTGCGGTAATACAGATTGTCGTCCGCCTTATGGGCGTTCATCTCCGCCAGGACATCCGGAAACACCACGCCCTCCGGCATGGCGGCGCGCACCTGCTCAATGGCCTGCGCCTGATCGTAGGTCACCGCCAGCGGCGGCAGCTTTTCGGTCATCACGCCGGTCGCCGTCGGCGCCATGACAACCGCGAGCTTCAGGGCGGGATTCTGCTGCCGGGCATAGGCCATAAAAGCCCCCAGCGCCTGCGCGTTCCGGGTGAGCTGCTGCTGGTTCAAGACGCTGTCCATCTCCAGCAGATACCCGTCCCGGCCGAAAAACACCCGGCCGTTATCCTTTTTGCCCATCGCCAGCGAGGTCAGCGTTTTCAGCCCGACCCAGCCGTCCCGCAGCAGGAACTGGTCGTTGGCGTAGCTCTCAAACTCCTGCGAGAATTTGCCCGAAAGCACCTTTTCGGTGTTCACCTCCGGAAAGGTCTGCAAAGCGCGGTTCTCGCTTTCGGAGAAATCGGTGCCCGGCGTCAGCCAGTTCACGAGCGAAACGCCCGCAATAAAGACCACAAAGACAATACACAGCCATTTTTGCCGCGTCATACCGTTCTCTCCTTTCTAGAACCGGAAATACAGGAAGGGGTTATAGGTCGCATCCACCACAAAGGATACCGACAGGATCAGCCCCGCGAGCACCAGCACCGTTTCCACCGCGCCGAGTGCGGCGGCATGCGGGCGTCCGCGGCCGTCCACCGCCAGCAGGCGGCTTTCCAGCCGGCCGTACAGCCACCGGGGCAGCTGGGTGGAACCGATAATCAGGATTGCCAGCAGGATCAGGTTGGTGTACAGCAGATACCAGGAACCCTGATCCGCAAACACCTGCCCGAAGCCGCCGAACATCGCGCGGATGAACTGCAGCCCGCTGCCCAGCGAATCGAACGCAAAAATCGCCCAGCTGATGATCACCAGGAACATCGTATAGATGTGGCCGACGGCCTTCGGCAGCTTTTCGAGAAATTTCAGCAGGAACAGCTTTTCGAGAATCAGCAGCACCCCGAAATACAGCCCCCAGGTCACAAACGACCAGCTCGCGCCGTGCCAGACGCCGGTCAGCGTCCAGACGATCAGCAGGTTGCGCAGCTGAAGCGGCAGCCCGCGCCGGTTGCCGCCCAGCGGGATGTACACATATTCGCGGAACCAGGTGCTCAGCGAGATATGCCAGCGCCGCCAGAAATCGGTTATGCTGCGCGCCGTATAGGGATAATTGAAGTTTTCCATGAAGTGGAAGCCAAACATCCGCCCAAGCCCGATCGCCATATCCGAATAGCCGGAAAAGTCAAAATAGATCTGGAAGGTGAACGCCACCACGCCGATCCAGGCCGTCAGCACCGGCAGCGTGCTGACCTCCATGGCGGAAATCCCGGTCCAGACCGCGCCGATGGTGTTGGCCAGCAGCACCTTTTTGCCCAGGCCGGTGACAAACCGCTTGATGCCGGAGGAAAAATCATCCACCGTCTCCCTGCGGTCCGCCAGCTCCTTTTCCACCGTGCTCAGCCGCACGATCGGCCCCGCGATCAGCTGCGGGAACAGCGAGACATACGTGCCGAAGTTCAGCACGCTGCGCTGTACGCCGACATCCCCGCGGTACAGGTCGATCAGGTAGGACATCGCCTGAAAGGTGTAAAAGGAGATGCCGATGGGCAGGGACAGCTCCAGCAGCGGTATGTCCACATGAAACAGGCTCCCGATGGTGCCGAGCAGGAAATTCGTGTACTTGAAAAAGCCCAGCAGCGCCAGATTCAGCACCACCGACAGCACCAGCACCCGCTTGGCGGCCTTCATGTTCCCCTTTTCCTTGTACACATACAGCCAGCGGCCCAGCGCGTAGTCCATCACGATGGAAAAGATCATCAACAGGATATAGACCGGTTCTCCCCACGCATAAAAGAAGAGGCTGAAAACCAGCAGTACCGGGTTTTTGAGGCGCCTGGGCACCAGAAAATACAGCGCCAGCACCGCCGGCAGAAAATAAAACAGAAACGGAGAGCCGCTGAATACCATGCGTTTTTGTCACTCCTGCCTGATTAAGGTATCCCGAAGGGAATCGCTTATTTCCACTGGGCGTCCAGCAGCTCCTGCGCCTTGGCGTTGTCGTTGGAAACGCACAGCACCACGTAGTTGCCTTCCACCACCAGCAGCGGATCCTTCAGCTTCGGCACCTTGGTGGGGCCATAGCCGCTGTACTGCTCGATCAGGCTGGCCAGCCGGGTGTCGATCACGGCTTTGATACGCTGCGCCGCCTCGGCATCCTTCGCTTCAAACACCGCCACCTCATCCGCGGTAGAGGCGCCGCTGACATACACCTTCCACGATACGACATCGGCGGTATCCAGCCCCGCGTACTGTGCCGTCAGCAGTTTTTCTCTCAGCTCGGCCGGAGGATCGTCAAAATCCGCGCCCTCCAGCAGCGCCTTTGCCGCCGCCTCGACATCCAGCGTTTTCCCCGTCTGCGCCGCGCCGGCCTGCGACGAGTCCGCGCCGGACGGTGAAGAACTCCCCTCACCGCCGCCCGCGCACGCGGTCAGCGACACCGCCAGTACGGCCCCCAGCATCAGCAACAATCCTTTTTTCCACATAATTATTCTCCTTCCATTTCATACGGATTTACCGCCTGTTTCAAATAATCCAGCCACTTTTCGCAGCCCGCGGCGTTAAGATGATAGCCGTCACTCGCGGCGTATTCGGCATAGAGATAACCATCCGGGTCCATCACCGCCTGTTCGGCGTCCAGAAACCGGACCCCTTTGTCCAGGCACATGGCGCGCAGCGCACCGTTGAGCTGGTTGACCCGCTCCTGCGTCTGCATCCCGCCGTCCGCCGCCGAGGCCTCCGAACGTTCCCGGGCGATCGGCAGAATCGATTGAACAAACACCGCCGCCTGCGGCTGAACCTCCCGGATCCCGTCCACAATCCTGCCGTAATACTGGACAAACACCTCTTCGGCCATCCAGTTCAGTTCGTTCATCCCGAATTTCACATAAACCTTTCCATAGGGCTTCTGTGCGAGAGCGTCCAGCACGCTGCCCTTCTCCCCGTTTTCCAGCGTGGTCGCATCGTCGTGCAGCGCGGTGATGACGTTGAGCCCCCGCTCCGCGATCATGTCCGCTTCCACGCCGGTGTACAACACCAGCCCCTGCACACGGGAATTGCCGACAAACACCGCATCCGCAAACCACGCGGCCGCCTGTTCATCGGTGATGGTCGGCATGGTCAGGTCGTTCTTTTCCGCATTTTCGGCACTGTCGCTCGCTTCCGGATCCGCCGGCGCCGTTGTCGGCGCATCCGGTACCGACGCAGAATCGTCCGGCGCCGCCGTCCCCTGTGCGGAATCGGCGGAATCGGCCGAAGACACCGCCGAAGGCGGCCCGCTCTCCGGCGCCATACAGGCAGCGGCCGAAAGCATCAGCATTGCCGCCAGCAAGACCGCCGCCCACCGCTTGCCCATTTTCCCGCCTCCTTAAGGTGAAGAGGAGCGAACACGCCCCGCCTCCGCCCGTGTATTTCGCCGTTTCGCTGCGTTATACAGACTCGGCGGGCGTCAGCCCGCTGTCGTCCTCTGCCTTGCCAAACGGCAAAATACGCAAGGCGGAGGTCGAAGAATTTTTTGGGGATGAACGGGGGACTAAGGCAAGGCGACAGCCCGCAGCATGCTAACGCATGGCAAGAGAGGGCAACGCAGCGTATTGCTCCTGTTTATCCCCAAAAATCGGGACAGATTCGCCCCTCTTCACCTTATCCGTGATGTTATCCGTGATGTTCCCGCAGATACTGCAGCCATGCCCGGCAGCCCGCGGCATTGAGGTGCACGCCGTCCCCCGCCGCCATCTCCGGATCCAAATACCCGTCGCCGGTCATCACCGCATCCTCCACCTTGAGGTAGTTCACGCCTTTTTCCGCGCACATCTCCCGGATCAGGCCGTTGAATTCGTCCACCTTGGCCTTGTTCTGGTAGGAATGGGCGTCGGAATGCGCCTTGGTAATCGGCAGGATCGACTGCACATAAACCGCCGCGCCGGGCGCGGCCTCCCGCACGGCGTCCACCAGCGCGCCGTATTCCTGCTGAAAGATGCCGCTCGATCCCCAGCCGAGCTCGTTTACCCCTAACATGATATACACCTTGGCGGGCTTTTTTTGCCGGAGTGCGTCGATGGCCGTGCCTTTCCCGCCCCCGTCGAGGGGAAACAGGGCGCTGTTCAGCGCCGTGCGGACATTGAGCCCTTTTTCCGCGAACACCTCGGTCTCCAGCCCCGTATACAGCATCAGCCCTTCGGTGCGGGAATCCCCGATAAACGCCGCGTCCGCAAACCAGGTATCCACCGGCGGCTGCGTCGCGGTGGTGGGCGGCGCAGTCGTTGTGGTGGTGGTGGTGGTCGTCGTCGTGGTCGGCGCCTCGGTCGTCGTGACAGCGGTGGTCGGCGCCGTGGTCGGCGCCGCGGAGGATTCCGGCTCGCTGCCGCTGTCCTCCGGGCGGCTGCAGGCGGTCAGCGCAAACGCCAGAACGCCTGCCAGCACAATGGCATACACTTTTTTCTTCATGCAGACACCTTCCTGCTCCTGCGCACCAAAGCGTTTAATGGTGCTCCTTGAGATATTCCAGCCACTTCAGGCAGCCGTTGGAGTTCATATGCACCCCGTCGCTCGCGGCATATTCCGGGACCATATACCCGTCCTCGGTCATAACGGCATCCTCGACCTTCAGGTAATTGACCCCTTTTTCCGTGCACATCGCCTGAATCAGCGTGTTGTATTCGTCCACCTTCGCCTTTGTCTGGAACGCGTGCGAGTCGGAGCGCGCCTTGGTGACCGGCAGGATCGACTGCACATAAATCGTCGCCTGCGGCTGCGCCTCCTTAACGGCGTCGATCACGTCGCTGTACCGGTCCTTGAAAATGCTGCTGTACTCCCAACCGAGCTCGTTGACCCCCAGCATGATATAAATCTTGCCATAGGTTTTCTGCGCAAGCCCCTCGATGACCGTACCCATTTCCCCGTTGTCGAGCTGAACCAGATCCGCCGTCAGCGCGGTGGAAACGGTCATACCCTTGTTGGCCAGCGCATCCGCCTCCAGCCCGGTATACAGCATCAGCCCTTCGGTGCGGGAATCCCCGATAAATACCGCATCGGCGAACCAGTCGGCGTTCACCGCGCTGGACGGCGGCGCGGTTGTCGGCGCCGTGGTCGGCGCGGTCGTCGTTTCGGCGGGCACTTCGGATGCCGCGGACGACGTCAGCGAGGAGGCGTCCCCCGGCCCGGTGGTTCCTTTCACCGCGCGCACGATAATAAACACAATCAGCGCCACGATCAGCACCAGCAGCAGCGCGGCCCCGATCAGCACCAGCAGGCGCTGACGGCGGCGGCGGCGACGGCGGGCTTCGCGGCTTTCAAACTGTCTTCTCATATTCGATCCTTTCCTTTCCGGGCGCATGCGCCCCGGCTCCGCCGGCCCTCAGCCGGACAAAAGCCCCGTAATAAAAGGACGACGTAACGGTCAGGATGCCCGGGAACGCGGCAGGCTGCGCATCCGCCGGCCGACGGTGCTGCGCACCGCCGCGCACCGGCACCGCGCGTCTTCATGATCTTAACCATTAGTATGTCCTGTTTTTTTCCTCCTCACACCGCCGGACGAACGATACGATTTCCCCGGCGATATCCACGCCCGTGCAGGCGGTGATCCCCGCGAGCTGCGCGCTGGAATTCACCTCACACAGCAGCGGTTTTCCCTGCGGCGTGTGCAGGATATCCACCCCCGCAATCGGCACGCCAAGGATCCGGCAGGCCTCCTGCGCCAGCGCCGTTTCCTCCGCTGTCGGCACATACGCCTGCCCGTGTCCGCCGCTGCCGATATTCGCCCGGAAATCCGCGGGGTTCACCCGGCGCATAGCGGCGGCCAGACGCCCGCCGACCATGTACAGCCGGAAATCCTCCCCGCCCGGCGGGATGTATTCCTGCAAAAGGAACGGGCGCGCCGCGAGCGTATCCGCAAGGCGGCGGAGCTGCCCGCCGTCCCGAACCAGGTGCACCTGCCCGCCGAGCGAGCCGAAGCACTCCTTGAGCACCAGCGGATAGCCGAGCAGCTCCTCCGCCGTCCGGTAAAACGCCTCGGCCGGCCCGACATCCATGTGCAGGTAGGTCATCGGCGCGGCCAGCGTGCGGGGCATCGGCAGGCCGTGACGCGCCAGCGCCAGGTGGGTCGCCGCCTTGTCATCGCATACCGCCACCCCGTCCGCGGGGTTGTACAGCCGCATGCCGACGGCTTCCATCGTCCGCGCCAGCCGCACATCCTTGTCCCAGAACAGCGCAAAATCCGCCGCGGTCAGCGGCTCCTTTCCGGGGGTGTCCGCCCGCCGCACCGCGGGCGTCCCGCCGGCGAAATCCGCCGCCAGCGCCGTATTCGGCAGCGGGGTCAGCGGCCCGCCGGCGCGTTCGCCGGCCTGCTGCAGCCGCCGGACCGCATCGGGCGGCCCCTTCGGATTCCAAAAGCCGTTATAGATCAAATAGCCAGCCACGGCCGTCCTCCTGTCAGGTAAAGCTGTGTTCCACCGTCGCCACCGTACACAGCGTCGGGTCCTTTTCGGCCACCAGCCGGCGGATATCCGCGCAAAGCTGCTGGCTGTCGGGATAGTCGTACGGCGCGACCAGGTCAAAAATCAGGTTGGTATGGGTGTCCCCGAAAACCACGCGGAAATCGTGCAGGCTCAGCCGGCTGTCGATGCCGTGCAGCAGCTCCTCCACCATTTCGCGCAGCCACGCAACCCGCTCGTCCGAGGTGTTGACCGGATCCATATGGATGCAGGCGAGCGCGTGGTATTTCTGCATCAGTTCCTTTTCCACCCGGTCGACGATGTCGTGGCTGTGCATCACATCTTCTTCAGCGGGGACCTCCGCATGCAGCGAAAGCACCACGCGCCCCGGGCCGTAGTTATGCACCATCAGATCGTGGATGCCGATGATCCCGTCGTAGGACAGCACCGTATTTTTGATGTCCTCGACGAATTGCGGGTCCGGCGCCTGCCCGAGCAGCGGGGACACCGTCTTGCGTATGACCGAAAAGCCGGACCAGATGACAAACAGCGCGATCGCCGCGCCCACATAGCCGTCGATATCCGCCGGCACAAACACATTGACCACCGCCGAAACCAGCACCACCAGCGTGCTCAGCGTGTCGTTGCGGCTGTCCGCCGAGGCGGCGCGCAGCACCTCGGAATCGATGCGCCCGCCGATCCTGCGGTAAAACAGCGCCATCCAGAGCTTGACCCCGATCGCCAGCACCAGGATCACCAGCGAAACCGGCTCAAAGGCCGTTTGCGTCGGATGCAGAATCTTTTCCACCGATTTGGTCGCCAGCTCGAAGCCCGCCACCATAATCAGCGCCGCAACCGCCAGCGCGGAAAGGTATTCCATCCGGCCGTGGCCGAAGGGATGCTCCTCATCCGGCGGCGCGCTCGACAGCTTGAAGCCGACCAGCGTCACAATGGAGGAACCGGCGTCCGAGAGGTTGTTGAACGCGTCGGCCATGATGGCGAGGCTGCCGGTGAGCCCGCCGGCAATCAGCTTCGCGGCAAACAGCAGGATATTCGCGCACAGCCCGGTGATCCCCGCCAGCCGGCCATAGGCGTAGCGCACCCCGGCGTTTTCCGTATCTTCCGGATTCCGCACAAAACGGCGGATGAGAAATCCCGTCATGCTCCGCTGTCCTTCCCGATAAATTCCGCCACGCCGTCGGCGTCGTTCGGGCCGATGACCACATCGGCGAGCGCCTTCATTTCCTCCACGCCGTTTTCCACCACGCAGGCCACGTCCGCAGCCTCCAGCATGGACTGGTCATTGAAGTTGTCGCCGAAGGCCACCACGCGCCCCGCGCCCACCCGCTCATTGAGCCGGCGCACGCCGCCGGCCTTGCCGGCTTGGGCGTCGAAAATCTCGAGATACCAGTTACCTTCGTTATACACGTCGCGGTAAAAGGCGGTCTGCACGCCCGGCAGCCGCTCGACCCGCTCCCGGATCTGCTGGATCTTGTCGTAGCTGTCCTGCAGCGAAAAATACACCGCCGGCTGTCCCCGGGCATAGTCCGCCGCCTGGACAAAATCGTCCGGATACGCTTTTCGGCGCTCCTCGGCAAAGGCCTTTTCCAGCGCGCCCAGCGCCTGCGTGTAGGTGACCTTTACGCGGTCGCCCTCCACCCGGTAGACAAACGGAAATTTCCCTTCGTCCCGGCAGATGTCCAGCACGCTGTCCACCGTCTGCGCCGGCATCGCACAGTGCTGGAGAATGCGGCGCGCGCCGATATCGTACAGCAGCACCCCGTTCATCAGCACCAGCGGCACCGGCCATTTCACCTGCTCAATGCCGGTCAGGAACGCGCCCATCAGGCTGCGCGCGGTGGCGACCGAAACCAGCACCCCCTTTTCGATCAGGGTGTTGAGCATCCCGACCGTGCGGGCGGAAAGATGCCCGTCAGGGGCCAGCAGGGTGCCGTCCAGATCGGATATATACAGCGTCTGCTCCGCGCGGTCGGGATACAGCCGCGCAAACAGCCGTTCAAAATACTCCCGGCCGTAATGATGAAAGGCCCTTTTTCCCAGCATATTCTGCAGCTGCCCCCGGGTGACCCAGCAGGCGTCCGCCACCTCCTCCGCCTGTAAGCGGAGGGCGTTTTTCTCCACATCCCGGCGCAGCAGCCACAGATCGCTGAAGGAGCTGCGGCGGCGCAGGGTAAACAAAAATTCCAGCTCTTCCGGACGAACATGTATGCCCAGCTCTTCGCCAAGCTCGCGGGCCGCCGCCTGACGGCTGTCCTCCCCCGCCACGGCAGAGCCGCTCGTCACCGTCCATTCGCCGGGCATCAGCCGCAGAAACGGCGCGCGCTTCTGGATCAGCAGCCGGCCGGTGCTGTCCATCACCCAGACATGCACCACCCGGTGGTACCGGCCGGGACGGATCGGTTCCCCGCGCACCATGCGCTCTCCGGTCGGGCGTCCGTTTTCATCCAGCAAATCCCACCGTTCCATGTATCAAGCCTCCTGTCGCAGCCCGCAGGACGGCAGCATACCCGCCGCCTGCGCAGATTCCATATCTTTATATGATAAGATATTTTCTGCCAAAAGTCCATACAATCCCGCAAATTTCTTACCGCCCAAATTGTTAAATTTTCTTGTGTCCCCACAGAAAAACAGCCGCTTTTCCGTGCAAAGCGGCTCAGCAGCTGCGGCAAAACGCCGCGAACCTCTCACAGAGCCTCGCCTTTTCTTTATCCGCATACCAGAAATGGCCCGAACGTTCGAGCCAATGCACCGCTATACAGGGGTTATCCGCCAGATATTTGGCACCCGAACGCGCCACCAGCTCGTCCCTGCCCGACTGAAAGCACAGGCAGGGCACCCGCACCTGCCGGCAGCGTCTGCGGCTTTGGTGAATCAGCCGGAACAGCGCCAGATAATTCGGCACCCAGCGCAGGTACTTAAACACGCAGGCATCCGGCCGGACGCCGTACGCCCGCTGCATGGCCCGGGCCGCATTGTCCCCCGGGGGAATCCGGTTGAAAATCACCCGGAAAGCGCTGCCCACCGCTCTCGGCCTCACCCAGACCCGCAGCGGCGCATTGAGCCAAAACAGGCCGCAGATGCGCTCCGGATGCTGCAGCGCAGCCTCCATCGACAGCAGCGTCCCCATCGAATGCGCGGCAATCACGATCTTTTCATACCGCTGGCGCAGCCGGGCGATCCACTCCGCGGTCTGCTGCTTCCACTGCGCCATCGTCGCCGCGGCAAAATCCTCCACACTGCCGCCGTGCCCCGCCAGCCGGATGCTGTAAATCGACCAGTCCTCCGGCACATAGGGATAGAGCATGGCAAAATGCTCCGGTGTGCCCACAATGCCGTGAATCATCAGCACCGCCGTCTTTGCGCCGGGAATTTCGCGGATGTATGCCTGACTGTTCATGCTGCCCTCCTGTTTTGTTCGGAAAAGATAGGCGGCCTCGGGCACGCCCTGTTTTCGGCGTGCCGGGTCACGGCCGCCTTCCCTGCACGCGCCGCACGCCGGAGGAAGGCGCTTTTCTCACGCCGTTCCCCCGCCCGCCGAAATGTTACCCCTCAGCCGGTGCGGGGGCAGTGTTTGGCAAGGCCGGGAACGAAAACGCCGGCAGGCGCTGCCCTGCGCCGATAGAGGCGGGACGAGCCCATCCTGCCCGGTTCAAAAGGATTTTACCATAACCGCCCACACGCGGCAAGGCCCGGAAAAGGGCGGACGGTTGACACGCCGGCGGATACGGGATACAATACTCCGGTAAGACAAACAGGCTCGTGTGCCCGCTTCCGGCGGGAAGAAAAGCAGATCGCCGGTGTTCCGCCCCCTGAGGAGGCGGCCCCGGATGCGCGCCTGTTACCGGAGGGATGCGCGATGGACACCATACGGCTCGACGAGCTGGCGATGCAGCAGCTGGGGGTTTCCCGGCAGGAAGCGGACGGCCTGATTATGGCCGGCCGGATTTTTATCGGGGAAATCCCGGCGGATAAGGCCGGTACGCCGGTACCGGCGGATACGGTGCTCACGCTGCGGGAAAAGGCGAAAAAATACGCCAGCCGCTCCGGCTATAAGCTTGAACGGGCGCTGGACGATTTTGCGCTGGACGTGACCGGTCTGCAGGTCTGCGATATCGGCGCGAGCAACGGCGGCTTTACCGACTGCCTGCTGCAGCGCGGCGCGGCGTCGGTGTGCGCGGTGGACGTCGCTTACGGCATCCTCGCGTGGGAGCTGCGCAGCGACGAGCGCGTAAAGGTGCTCGAGCGCACAAATGCGCGCCATCTCACGCCGGACGATGTCGGCGGTATGATGGATATGGTAACCACCGACGTGTCCTTTATTTCGCTGACGAAAATTTTTCCTGCCGTCGACCGCATCCTCAAGCCGGACGGCCGGTTTGTCTGCCTGATCAAGCCGCAGTTTGAAGCGCCGCAGCGGGCGCTTGGCAAAAACGGCATCATTAAGGATCCCGCCGTCCTGCCGCCGCTGCTGCACGGCCTGGCGGACGCGGCGGCGGAAAACCATCTGTACCTGCGCGGGATGATTGTCTCCCCCATCCACGGCACGAACGGCAACGTGGAATATCTCATGTACTGCGGGCGCACCCCGCTGCTGACCCCGGACGAACAGCAGGCCGCCGTTGAAAACGCCCTCCTCCGGCAGCCCGACCTTTGAGGAAACAGAAAAAGCGCCGGACACGGTATCCCGTCTATTGCGGGACGCCGTGTCCGGCGCTTTTTACAGATTGCGATTGGCAAACAGTTTTTCAATGGTTTCATCATCCGGCAGACGGCGATACCGCGTCGGAGAGAAACCCGTATACGCACGAAACGCCTTGGCAAAACCCGCGTATTCCTGATACCCGGTTTTCAGGGCAATTTCATTGTTATGCAGGCGCGTATGCCGCAGCAGATAGCAGGCTTTGGTAAGGCGAAGCTGCCGGATATACGCGGACACGGTCATGCCGGCGGCGCGCTTGAACTGCCGGGATAAATGCCGCGGCGTGCAGATGGCCAGCCCGCTCAGATACGCAAGGGAAAGCGGCTCGCAATAATGTTCATGGATATAGCCAAACACCGGTTCCAGGTTTACCGGCCGCTTTTCGGCCTTATCGGCCGCAGCCGGACCGGAAAAATGGGTTTCCAGAAACTGCCGGCCCACCACGGTCAATAGCGCCCCCAAAAGCAGGATCTGCATCGCGGCGCTTCCGTCGTGCGGATGGCTCCCCTCCTCATATATTGTCCGGGCATATTCGCCTGTACGCTCAAGCTGTTCCCCGGTCAGCTGAACGGTTTCCCCCAGCCGGAAAACGGCCGGCTGCCGCGGCAGCGTATCGATCACCTGCAAAGCGCGGCTGTCCGGGTCGTCCCGCCGGAAAAGCTGGCCCAGCACCTGCGGGCTGTAAACCACGTTGCAGATTTCCAGCTCTCCCCCGGGCTCCAGCCGGAAATCATGCGCCTCTCCCTCATGGATGAGCAGCACATCCCCCCTGCTCAGAATGCGGGTGAATTTTTCCCCGTCGGCGCTGACCGCCGTATGGCGTGCACAACCGCCCGTCACCAGCACCAGCTCCGAGAACTCGTGCGTATGCATCACGACCGGCCGCTCACAGGTATACCGGTAATACAGCACGCGGATGGGCGCCGGCGCCGTCTGCATGCGGAAATGCAGGTTGGTAAACACCCATTCAGCTTTTTCCATAATCTTCCCTCCCCACAGCGCCGGTAATTCAGCACACTTTTATTATACCGGATTATGCCGGCTTGTAAAGCACCATGTCCTGTCCGTACCGTTTTATGTCCTCCTGTGACCTTTCAAAACCGCCCCGGCTTGTTACAATGAAGAAAAAAGGAGGAGGAAATACCATGTTCAAAAAAATCAGCGCCGCCCTGCTGTCCGCGGCTGTGATTGCAGCGGGAATCCCGGCGGGAATCCCGGTCGGACGGGCGGAGAGCGTCCCTGCCGCCGACCTGTTCGATTTGCAGATTGCGGAAAGCGGGACACTCCAGGACGGCGGCACCTATCAGCTGCCGCTGACCTTTTCCGGCAGCTATTCAGCCGGGAACCGGACCGCCGCCAACGCAGACGGCAGCTATACCGGCCCGGCCTTTGTCAAAAGCGCCAACCGCTATGCCGGCCTGTGCGCCGATTACAGCGGGCAGGCCGGTGCGGTGAAAGCCGCCATGAACGACGGCTTCACCGTGTCCGTCCTGTTTGCGCTTGACGAAGTCCTCAGCGGGGAATGTACCCTCCTGGGCAATGCGCAGTCCGGCGGTTTCACCCTGGTGACTATGGACGGCTATATCCAGTTCATCCTGCACGTCGGCGGCAGGTATGTCACGGTGCAGAGCCAGACGCAGGTTCAGGCCGGTACGCTGTATGCGGCCGCAGGCGTCTATAACCCCGACGACGGGGCCCTGTCGGTGTATATCAACGGCCGCCTGGAGGCTTCGGTCAGCGCGGCCGGCAGCATCACCCACAATCTGACCGCCTATGGCGTGGCGGGGATTCCGCGGAAAGCCGAAGACGGAAACGGGTACGACGGGGTAGCTGTCACCGGTCTGACCTCGCCGAAGGGCGCCTTTTTCTCCGCCCGTGTTTACAGCGGGATCCTGACCGCCGGACAGATTCTGGCAGCGTATCTGAAGGATCTGGCTCTGGAGGAACTGCCCGTTCCGCAGAGCGTCAAGGAGGTCATGCGCTTGATTGACGCGATCGGAACGGTTACCGCGGACAGCGACGAGGCGATTACCGCGGCGGAAAACGCCTATGCGGCGCTCGGTGACACGGAGAAAAAGCTGGTGGAAAACTACGCCGTGCTGACCGAAGCGCGGCTGCAATACCGGATACTGACGGCCGCGCCGGCGGCATTCGATGAAAACCGGATTGCCCTGCGCTTTGGCGTGATGACCGATATCCATCTGGGCCCGGACGGGGCGGAGGCCCGTTTCCAGAAAGCAATCGACACGCTGGACGCCTTTGCCGGCGGCAAACCGGACGCCCTGGTTATGGCCGGGGATTACACCTACGAAGGCAAGCGGGAGGAAGCGCAGCTGCTGTTTGATCAGCTGCGGGATAATTACGATCCGGAACAAACGGCTATGGTCATCGCCTACGGCAACCACGACACCTACTGGAGCGGCTGCATGGACACCGAAGGCTGGTATGACGTGCTCAAGGATCTGTTCTGTTTCCAGGCAGAGGATTCGCAGCCGCGCAAAGGGAACCATCACGTGGTCGTCGGCGGCTGCCATTTTCTGACCATCCAGACCGCAAGCTACTCCCCCAACCGGTTCAGCGAAGACACCATGACATGGCTGAAAAACACGCTGGATGCCATTACGCGTGAAAACCCTCACCAGCCGGTCTTTATCGCAACGCACGGGCCAAACGCCAACACGGTATACGGCAGCAGCGATGCGCTCGACGGCGCCGTTGCCCCCTGGGGGTATACCACGCAGCTCGAGCCTCTGCTTTCGCAGTATCCGCAGGTCATCCTGTTTTCCGGCCACACCCATTACGGCGTAACGCTTGAACGGGCCATCATGCAGACCGGCTTTACGAGTGTGCAGGCCGGTTCGGTGACAGGCCTAAGCAGCATGGAGCCGGTGGATGCGGCAAACTACCTCAATCCCGCCGACCCGGCATACACTTCGACCGCGCAGGGCCTGCTGGCAGAGGTGGATGCGCACGGCAACACGCGGCTGACCCGGATCGATTTTTCCAGAGGCGAGAAAATCGGCGAGCCGTGGATTGTACCCGCTCCGGACGACAACGGCGATCATCTGCTGTACTATACGGCCCTGCGCGGCAAGACAGCCGCCCCCACCCTGAACGCCTCCGGCGCGGCGGCCCGCCCCATCGGGGAAAACGGAGCCGAGATTGTTTTCGACCGCCCGCAGGACGGCGCGCTGGTGTTTTCGTACAGCTATACCTTTTACCATGACGGCGAGAAGGTGCAAACGCTCAACGTACTCGACGACTGGTGGAACTATCCCGACCCGGCAGACGCTCCCGCGCAGGTGGTGCAGCGTTTCTCCAGCCTTCAGGTGCAGCGGCCGTTTACGGTAAAAATCACCGCCACCGACGAATGGGGCAATACCAGCGAAGCGATAACCGCCGTGGTCGAGGACAACGAGGAAAGTGCGCGCAGGCTGGCCGCGGCAGTGGACGAAAAAATCCGGTCGATCGGCGGGATAACGCTGGACAGCCGGCCCGCACTGCAGGCGGCACGGGCGGCGTATAACGAGCTGACCGCGCTCGGCCGGCAGTATGTGACGCTGGCCGACCAGCTCGCCGCCGCGGAAAAGGCTTATCAAAACCTGTGGATGCCGGATCCGTTCCTCACGATGGACGGCATCACCGGCGGAAACTACTGGCCCTCCGTGCTGATCCTCACCGAAAAGGAAAACGGCGTACATTACCGGTTTGCCTCCACAAATTACGGGGTGCGCGCCGGCTTTGCCGAAGCGGTCAGGCTGGACGGCACCCATCTCCGTCTGGACAATCTGACGGTGGATAAATACGGCGCCAGACCGATCCTGGCCCTTGGCCTGTCGAGCACCGTACGCGATCCGGAGGGCTATGGAGACGGCGCCTATGCGCTGCTGTGCCTGAACTTTGCCGACGGAAAGGTGACGGTATATCCCACCAGCGGCGGCACGGTCATCATGGAAAGCAGCCTGCTTACCGGCAGCAGCCTTTCCGGTGTGGTGGATATCCGGTTTGCCCGGAACGCCGCCGGAGAAATGGAAATGACGATCGAAACCACCTCCGGCCAGGTGCGCGGTGTAATTCCGGCATCCTGCCTGGCGGCAACCACGCTGACCGATCTGGACCATGTTTATATCACCCTCGAGAGCTGGACAAGCGACTCGGCGTATCAGTTTGACGTGGTAAGCTTTCACGGCGGCGAAACCCGCTGCCTGACCGGTTACACGAAAGCCGATGCCGACGCCGCCGCTCAGGCAGATGCCCTGATTGCGTCCATCGGGGAGGTTACCCGGGAAAGCCTCGGCGCCATCGAAAAGGCAGAGGCCGCCTATGCGGCTCTCAGCGCCAGCGCCAGAGAGCTTGTCGGAAATTACGATACGCTGCGGCAGGCACGTGCGGCTTATGACGCCCTGCCCGACGCCCCGGTTCAGCCGGATACGCCGACAGACCCGGATACGCCCGCAGACCCGGATACCCCTGCCCAGCCGGATACGCCGGCAACCGGCAGGCGCCTGCCCTGGTTCGCCCTCCTTCTTCTTTGTGCTGCTGTTTTCTCCCTTGTACAGATCCGGCGGCACAGATTCTCTATATAAGATGAGCCAGGCGCCGCCCCGCACCGGTTGAGGCGGGGGCCGATCCTGCCCATCTTATACCAAAAGGCGCTGACGGTTTATCGTCAGCGCCTTTTGGCTTTTCAGGCATGGGTTTACCGCACCAGCCGGTAATAGGTGCGCGCGGTCAGGAGATAAACGATGGCGTAAAACACGGCAAATATGACAAAGCAGATCGCCGTACACCAGAAAAACAGCCAGGTATTCGTCAGGTTAAAAAGCGCGAGCATCCGGGAAATGGCGGGGAACGCCGCCGCCACATGGATGCCGGCGGTAATCAGCGGCAGGAAAAACACCAGCAGCACCTGCGAGCGGATCGACTGCCGCACCTCCGTCCTGGTCATGCCCACCTGCTGCAATACGCGGTACCGCGAGCGATCCTCATAGCCCTCCGACACCTGCTTGTAATAGATAATCAGGATGGTGGCCATCAGGAACAGGATGCCCAGCAGGATGCCGACAAAAAACAGCCCGCCGAAGGTGCCGAGGAAATCCTCCCTTTCCGACTGACGGCATTCGATGCGGCCGTTAAACCCGAAATCCCCCGCCCGCTCGAGCAGGTTGCCGTAGATGAGCAGCGTATCCTGCTCATCGTCCCCCGGCAGGTCAAACCCGTAAACCCGCTCGATAAAGGAAGCGTGCTCCGCATACGCCTCCTTCTGGAGGGCTTCCATGCGTTCGACCGTCTGCATATCCTTCACGATGAGATAATGTGTGCTGGCGATGTTGGCGGACACCTCATTGATGCCGGAAAACGAAGACAGCTTTTCGCGGATGACAAACGTCTCCCCGAGCACGCTCAGCGTATCCGGCTCATAGGGCTTGCGGTTGGCGTACAGCAGCGCCTCGCCCTCGCCGAGGGTCCGGCTTTCCCCGGTGGACCGGTTGTACTCGTCGAGCGGGATAAACACCAGGTTGTAAACATCGTTCACCGCATTGAACGACGCCATATCCACATCCACCAGAAACTGGTCCCCCTGCCGGAGTGCGCCGAAGCTCAGGTAGGTCAGCTCGCTCTCGTTGTCCGCGGTCAGGCCGGCCTGCGCGAGCGTATCGTCCACCAGCGCGTGCATCGCTTCCGCCGCCTCTTCATCGTACACCCGCAGGCTCAGCGTGATGCTGCGCGGATAGCGCTGCTGCAGAATATCCTGTTCGCCGAGATACAGCGACAGCGTGGAGGAGATCATCACCAGCACCATCGTGGAAAGGATGCAGATGTTGGCCAGTCCCGCCGCGTTCTGCTTCATCCGGTAGAGCAGGCCGGATACCGGAACGAAATGGCGGGTCTTGTAGTAATACCGCTTGCTGCGCCGCAGCAGCTTGAGCACCGCGATGCTGCCGGCGGTAAACAGGCAGTAGGTGCCGATAATCACCAGAATCACCGCGATGAAGAACACCGACAGCGCCGCGACCGGGTTTTCGGTGGTGATCGCGAGATAGTACCCGCCGCCGAGGGTGAGCACCCCCAGCAGGGCGAGCAGCCAGCGGGTTTTCGGTTCCCGCTCGCCGACCTCGGCGCTGCGCAGCAGCTCAATCGGGCTGGCCTTCTGGACCTGAAACAGGCTGCTGAAAAACAGCAGCAGGAAGATCGCGGCAAACAGCGCCGCCGTCACGCCCATAGAGCCGAACGAAATTTCAAAGCCGAGCGGGATTTCCTCGGCAAAAATCCGCAGCAGCGCCATAAACGCCAGCTTGTTGAGAATAACCCCGGCCGCCAGCCCCAGCACAATGCCGGCCGCAGCCACCAGTCCGGTTTCCCAGAACACCACCCGCAGCAGATGCCGCTTTTCCATGCCCAGCACGCTGTACAGGCCGAATTCCTTTTTCCGCCGGCGGATGAGGAAGCGGTTGGTGTAAAACAGAAAGAGCACCGCGAAAAAGCCGACCACCCACGTGGCCATCTCCAGCAGCCCGGCCAGCACGTAGCCGCCGCGCATTGCCTGCACGCCCTCGTTGACCGACAGCGCCCGCAGGATGTAAAACATCGCCACCGTGCCGATACAGGTGAGCAGATACGGCAGATAGGTCTGCCGGTTGTGCCGGATGTTGTCCAGCGCCAGCCGCAGATAAAACCGCTTACGCATGACGCACACCACCCGTCGCGATCACCGTCAGCGTATCCGCAATTTTCTGATACATCTCCTCGGCGGTCTGCCCCGCGCGGTACAGCTGATGGAACACCTCGCCGTCCTTGATGAACAGCACCCGCCCCGCGCTGCTCGCCGCCTTGGTGCTGTGAGTCACCATCAGCACCGTCTGGCCGGTGCGGTTGATCTCCTCAAACAGCCGCAGCAGCTCGTCGGAGGCGCGGGAATCCAGCGCGCCGGTCGGCTCGTCCGCCAGCACCAGCCGCGGCCCGGTGATCAGCGCCCGCGCCACCGCCGCGCGCTGCTTCTGCCCGCCGGACACCTCGTAGGGATATTTTTTCAGCAGCTCCGCGATCCCCAGCCGCTGGGCCAGCGGGTCGAGGCGCGCCTTCATCTCGGCATACGAGCAGCCGGCCAGCACCAGCGGCAGGAAAATGTTGTCCTGCAGGGAAAAGGTGTCCAGCAGGTTGAAATCCTGAAACACAAAACCGAGGTTGCTGCGCCGGAAAGCGGCCAGCTCCCTGTCGCGGATGGCGGACAGGCTCTTCCCGTCGAGCAGCACCTCGCCGCCCGTGGGCTTATCCAGCGCCGCCAGGATATTCAGCAGGGTCGTTTTGCCGGAGCCCGATTCTCCCATGATGGCGACATACTCGCCCTCCTCCACCGTGAAATTGACGTCCGACAGGGCCTGAACAGGCGCCCCGCCGAAGCGCGGCGTATACACCTTTTTCAGGTGGCTGACTTCCAGAATTGACATAAGGGTAATCCGTCCTTTCGCTTGCGGCCGCGCAGGTGCCCGCGGCCTTTCTTCCTGTTCAGTATAGCAAAACGGGGAAAGCTTCAGCCATACATCCGGCTTACATTTTCCCCGCTTATCTTACAATATTGTAAGCCTGCCGCGTCATTCCACCCGAAGCGCCGCCGATTCCAGGCCAAGAATCACCCTTGTCCCCTCCCCGACCGTCGATTCGAGGGTGATGGTGTGGGACAGGTTGTGCAGGATCCGGCGGCACAGATACAGCCCCAGCCCGGTCGCCTTTTTGTCGAGCCGCCCGTTGGCGCCGGTAAAGCCGCGCTCGCACAGTCGCGGCAGGTCCTCCGGCGCGATGCCGATGCCGGTATCCTCGATCACCAGATGCCCCGGGTCCCGCATATACAGCGAAATCCCGCCGGATTTGGTGTATTTGAGCGCGTTGGACAGCAGCTGTTCGATGACAAAACCCAGCCATTTTTCGTCGGTCAGCACCGTGACGTTCAGCGGCTCGTAGTGCAGCTGCAGCCGCTTGAGCACGAACAGCCGCGCGTATTTGCGCACCGCCTGGCACAGGATATCGTCGAGCGGGCACCGCTCCAGCACATAGTCGGTGCCGCCGCCCTCCAGCCGCTGGTACTGCAGCACCATTTCGGCATACTGTTCAATCTTGAACAGCTCCGCCTGCACCGCGTCGTTCCCGCCGTCCGTCTGCGCCTGAAGCAGCAGCTTCATCGCCGCAATCGGCGTCTTGATCTGATGCACCCACATGGTGTAGTAGTCCGCCGCCTCGGTCTGCCGCACCCGCGCGTCGGTCTCCTGCCGGCGGTAGGCGTCGCTGAGCGAGGCGTACAGCCGGGCAAAATCCTCCTCCAGCAGGTCTTCCGCCTCCGGCAGCTCTCCCGGCTCCCATTCCGTGCGCCGGCACAGCGCCTCCAGCCGGTAATGCCGCCTGCGGTAGCGGTAAAACCCCACCGCATGCACCAGCAGCAGCGCCGCCAGGCACAGCACCAGCCCGTAGCCGATGGCCTCCCAGGGCAGGGCGTACAGGTAAAACACCACAAACAGAATCCCCACCATCAGCACGGCGGACAGCAGCCCGAGCCGATGGCGGCGGATGTATCCCCAAAGTATGTGCGCCAAGCCGGAATCCTCCCTTTCTTCCCAAGCCGGCCCGCCCGCTTCGGCAGGCCGCGGCTCTCAGCCGTCGATCAGATAGCCGATGCCCTTTTTGGTCCGGATGAAATCCGCAATCCCCGCCGCTTCAAGACGGCGGCGCAGACGGTTGATATTCACCGAAAGCGTGTTTTCGTCCACAAAGCTGTCGGTCTCCCACAGCCGGGTCATCAGCGCGTCCCGGCTGACCGTTTTCCCCCGGTTTTCCAGCAGCATCTGCAGAATACGGAACTCGTTTTTGCTCAGCTCCAGGGTGTTCCCCTCGTAGGTCAGCGTGCCGTCGCCCGTGTTGAGCAGCACACCGCGGCAGCCCAGCACCGGGACCTGTCCGGCAAAGTCGTAGCTGCGCCGCAGCAGCGCCTGGATTTTCGCCGTGAGCACCGCAAGGTCAAAAGGCTTCGCGATAAAATCGTCCGCGCCCAGCGTCATGGCCATCACGATGTTCATGTTGTCCGCCGCCGAGGATAAAAACACCACCGGCGCCTTGGACACCTTCCGGATTTCGGCGCACCAGTGATAGCCGTCATAAAACGGCAGCGTGATATCCAGCAGCACCAGATGCGGGGAAAACGCCGCAAACGCCTCCATCACATGCTGGAAATCCACAACGCAGCTCGTTTCCCAGCCCCAGGAATGCAGATGGGCCGCCACCGCCGAAGCGATCACCCCGTCGTCCTCGACAATCAGAATTTTGTACATCCCGTCACCGCCTGTCTGTTCCCTGAATATGCCCGGGCCGCCTCCCGGAAAACGGCCTGTCCGCCGCTTACACCGGCACGCTCTGCCCGGCCCGATGAACAGTATAGCATAAACGCACGCAAAAGGCTATCCTTCGCCTGCGGGCGGCGTACGATAAAGCGGCGGGTGCCGGCGCCGCCTGCGGATCCGTTTTCCGACAAAGAGGCGGCGGGCGCACGGCGATCCGGGATAGCGCTCCCCCGCAGGAATCGGCTATGCGGCCGTAAACGCCTGTTGCAAAAATGGGCCGGACGTGCTATTCTAGAAAAGCGGGGTGAACGGAAATGATTGATAAGGATATGCTGGAAGCCATCGGGCAGTTAATGGATGCGAGACTTGCACCGATGCAGGAAGATATTCGTACACTGAAAGACGACGTACAATCCCTCAAGACCGATAGTTCAAGAATGACCG
>ERZ826051.533-NODE-533-length-43139-cov-5.613592_pt1 | contig 43139 bp, 45 predicted proteins | sample MGYA00519928_ERZ826051 | MGnify/ENA primary metagenome ERZ826051 (study PRJEB31778, sample SAMEA3449219) | human gut metagenome | biome: human gut; feature: human-associated habitat; material: faeces | place: United Kingdom | collected 2010/2012 ...
AACAAACTCTTTGGTTCATGGACATGGACGCGGAAGTTTCCTGAGCCGTTTAACGATCCGGCTATTGAAAAGGACAGCACCGATCATGTCTCCAGTTATAACCAGGTGTCGGCGAAAAAATCCACCCTGCACTGCGCAACGCTCTGCGGTATTCTGGCGTATATGGAACTTGAGGAAGCGACCGTAGCCGGCAGTACCGAAGTCGGCGCTATCGGGACGCAGGGGGACATGCTCATTGCCGAATATCCCAGCCGAACCGGGATGATCCAGGCGGTCGTCTTCAATAAGCTAACCGGCAGGTTCAGCGCAGGCAAGTTTACAGCGCCGGGGGACGCGCCCCAGCAATACATACTGAAGGGAGATAAGGACAGCGGATCCGCCCTCTTTTTTGCGCTGATGCCGCTGGCGCTGGAAGACGATGAATTCCAGACAGAGTACGGGAACCTGCTCGCTCAGAAAAAAACGGGCTATACCGATCTGGAAGAAACGGCGCGGTGCGGCTATATCCTGTGCGACAACCTGTACAGGCGGATCGAAAACGCCGGCAACCTCGGCGCGGCCGGCATCAAAGCTGCCGTCCCCACCACGGGGAATATTCCGCCGTTTACTGCGGTCAATCTTTCTAAAGGCGCCTACTCGCCCACCCAGGTTCTGTATGGTGACTTCCAAATCCTGACCCCCGGCGCTCCGGCGTCCGCTCCTGCTGTGGTCACGGAGCACACGGATTTCGTTGGCGAATATGCTTTTGCAGACAGCGCGTTCACAGCAGAGGAAAAGGCGATGATCCCTCAGCTTCCCGAATGGTATGTGATCCCGCAGGAGGTTGTCCGCATCTGCCAGCACATTCAAAAGACAACAGGAACCACACAGCCTATGCGTAACTTTCTGCTGCGCGGCCCCGCCGGGACCGGGAAAACTGAATCCGCCAAGGCGATCGCCGCGGGCCTGCAGCTCCCCTATACCCACATCACCTGCTCGGCCAACACGGAAATTTTCGATTTTCTCGGGCAGATTTTGCCGGATATAGAAGGGAGGCCTTCGCAGAAAAGCCATCCTCATTGCCAGCTGCCGACTCTGGAAGACATCCAGATGGATCCCGCTTCCGCCTACTACAGCTTAACCGGGGAATACCGGGATTCTGTTACCGAATCGGAAGTATACGACAAGCTGTTGGAAGCGATGGCGGAGAAAGTCAGGGAAAACAATGGCCGGCAGGAGGATTCAGCCCGGCAGAAATTCCGGTATGTGGACACCCCGCTGGTGAAGGCCATGCGATACGGGTATTTGTGCGAGATACAGGAACCGACCGTCATTGCCAATCCCGGCGTGCTAGTGGGCCTGAACTCCCTGCTCGACCGCTGCAGCACGATTGAACTGCCGACCGGGGAACGGATCCACCGTCATCCCAACACGGTGCTGGTGGTGACGACCAACCACGATTACGCCGGCTGCAAGGATATCAACCAGTCGGTCATCAGCCGGATGAACCTGGTGATGGACATCGAACAGCCGGAGATCGCAACCATGGTGGAGCGCGTCTGCGGTATTACCGGCTGCAAGGACATCACAGCCGTCCATCGGATGGCCGAGGCGGTGGATGAAATCGCCCTGCGCTGCAAGGAAACCATGATTACCGACGGCAGCTGCGGTATGCGGGAACTGATTGCGTGGGTGCAGTCCTACATGATCTGCGAAAACGAGCTGGAAGCGGCCAGATATACGGTGTTGTCCTCGGTGTCCGGCGATCCGGAAAACCGGGCGGAAATCTTCAACACCTGTCTGGCGCCCAAGTTCGACGCGGTATAAGCAAAGCGGAAGGAGTGAAGTCAAACGAATGCGGACATCGCATCTGACGCTCCGCCGGCGGATCGACAGCGAAAAGCTGAAGATCACCGATGAAGAGCTGTTTGCCGGCGGCGCCTTTTCCGGCTATCTGTCGGATATGGCGGAAGCGGCGACAAAGCGGTACAAACGGCATACAGCTGTACGGTGCTTCTGGGATGAGAATCCCGATGCACACGCTGCCTATACGGATAACCGGAAGATCTGTATCAATGCCGCCAATCCCATCACGCAGAGTTTCCCCACGCGGAAGCTTCGGGCTGACAGCCTGGTGGGCATGGCCGGCCATGAAATCGGCCATATCCTTTTTACGGATTTTCAAATGCGGGATTTATATGCCTCCTCCTTAAAGGCTGGACGTATGTATCCCGCAGAACCCTCCGGGTTGACAACCAAAGAACAAATCTATCTGTCCGAGCTGAAGCAGGTGTATGATGATGACGAAGTAGCAGTCATGGCGCTGATGAAAGCGGCGCTGTATGTCAATAACATCCTGGAGGATGTGTATATCGAAGCACGTATGACCGACGCGTTTCCCGGTGTCTATCGAACCGGTATCCTTCTGAACAGTCTTCGGCAGGTGGAATTAGTTCCCAGCATTAAGGCGCAGCAGGAGGCCGGCTATCATGAGTATGCGATCATCGTCAACCTGTTGCTCCAGTATTGCCGTTCGGGAGATATAAATAACCTGGGCGGGTATTCCGGCCCTTACCTGGATGCGCTGTACGACTGCATTCCGGTGATCGACGGCTCGCTCTATGAGGACGACGCCCGTGAACGGTTTTCCGCTACAAATATCCTGGTCATTAAGCTGTGGCCGTATATTAAGCAGCTGATCGAGAAGTTCAAGGACGACATCCGCAGCGGCAAAGAGATGGAAGAAGTGCTGGAGGAACTGGAAAAGCAGATGTCCAGCACCTCCGCTCCGTCCGGGAAAACCAAACCGGTGCGATGCAAAAAGTTGCACCATGATCCTAAAAAGAGCGCAGAGGAACAGGACGCGATTCAGCAGGTTGTGGAACACGAAACCGGCCGCCTAGCGTTGGAGAAAACCGATTCCCTTGAAGAGGGAGACGGCGGAAACATGACGCTCGACCGGGACTACGCCGGCACAGGCTACGCCTCCAGTGCCTCGGATATTGTGCGGATACTCAATCAGGCAGCGGAGGATAAGGCTTATCGGCTGCTGGACGAAGAACTCACCGATGAACTGCAGGCAGAGTCTGATAAAATCCGCTACGGCAACGCGCACAAAGGTGTCGATGTTACCATCCGCCGTATGAGCGTTGTTCCACAGGAATTGATTGCGCAATACCAACAGGTAGCCTCCCCTCTCCTGCTGCTCTCCAAAAGGCTGCAGAAAGAAGTCCTGGCAGTCCTGAAAGAGAAGCGCGAAGGCGGCAAGCAGACGGGACTTCTGATGGGACGTCACCTCGATGCGCGTGCGGTTATCCGCGACGATGGGCGGATGTTTTCCAAGAACCGGCTGCCGCAGGAAAAAGCGGATATTGCCGTCGCCTTGCTGGTGGATGAATCGGGAAGCATGGCAAGCAGCGACCGGATATCGACGGCGCGCGCGGCGGCTCTGGTTGTACACGATTTTTGCCGCTCACTCGGTTTGCCCGTCATTGTTTACGGCCACAGTACCGGCTATGACGATGTGGAGCTGTATGCCTATGCGGAATTCGACTCCATTGATGGACGGGATAAGTACCGCATCATGGATATGTCCGCCCGCTGGGGAAACCGGGACGGCGCGGCATTGCGTTACGTTGCAGAGCGTCTCAACCGGCGTGACGAGGAAACCCGGATCCTGATTTTGATTTCGGACGGCCAGCCCGCAGATACCGACTATTACGGGACAGAGGCCGAGGCGGATCTGCGCGGGATCAAAAGGGAATACACCAACAAAGGCATTTTGATGTTTGCGGCGGCGATAGGTGACGACAAGCCCAATATTCACCGGATCTATAAAGACGGGTTTCTCGACATTACGGATCTTCATAAGCTGCCGGCCAACCTGACCCGTTTAATTTCTCAATATATAAAATAAGGAAAGGATGTCTCATTATGTCATTGACAGCTACTGTAGGAAAAGAACGCGACCTGATCGAAGAGGGGATCTTCGATGGTGTCTGCAGTAAAATTATCGATCTGGGAACCCAGTACAGCGAAACCTTTAAGAACTCGGCCCATAAAATCCGCATCTTCTGGGAGATCATCGGGGAAACCATCGAGATCAATGGTGAACAGATGCCCCGCCTAGTCAGCAAAGAATTTACTCTTTCCCTGAACGAGAAGAGCAAGCTCCGCCAGGCGCTGCAGTCGTGGCGCGGCAAAGCGTTCACTGCGGAAGAACTGCAGGGGTTCGATTTAAGAAAGGTTCTGGGCATAGGCTGCCAGCTCCAAATCATCCACAAAGAAGGAAACAACGGAACCACCTATGCCAATGTGGAAACCATTCTGGCTCTTCCCCGCGGAAGGAGCGTCCCGGCGCCCCAGGAAACCACATGGTTTGATTTCGATGATCCGTCCTCTTATGGCGTATTTGAAAAGCTGCCCCGGTATGTACAGGAGAAGATAGCCGAGGCGGAAAACTTTGCGGATACCGGGCTGAAGCTGCCTGACGAAAAAGCGCCGGCCAACCCAGGAATTTCATCGCCCCAGGCGGACGCCGGTGGGATGGATTATGAGGAAATACCCGACAGCGATTTTGAACCGCTGTTTTAAGGGCTAGAGCTAAAACCATAGCAAAACGCGGAGAGATAGAGGCATCTGTCTCTCCGTGTTTTTGTCTCTACAAGTATCAGAAAGGAAGATGGACAAACCATGCACGAATTGACAGACTACGAGCGTCAGTATGCCGAAGAACACCATACCCTTGTCTACCGCTTTTTACATGACAAGGGGCTGGATATCAATGATTTCTACGATGTGGTGATTTTCCGTTACCTCGCGGCCGTCCAGCGGTATCTGTCCGAACCGCAGCTGAGGCAATACAGCTTTACTACAGTTGCTTATTCCGCCATGAATTCAGCGGTGAATCACCATTGGAAATCCGAAAAACGTTGGCGTGAACTCTGCCCCATTACCGATACGGATTATATCTCGCGTGTGATCGGAACCGATCCGAACCGCGACGAAAAGAATCATACGGCGGCGCTGCTTTGGGCCAGAGCGGCGGCCATGCTGACAGATGAAGAACGGGATATCGTTACCTTCAAAGCGAACGGTGTGTCTGAACGCGAAATCGGTAGCTTCTACGGACTGACCAGGGCCTCCGTATCCGGCCGGATGTGCAAAATCCGACGCAGGCTGCAGGCTTTGCTTGACGTATGAAGCCCAAGGGGCAGCAGGACAGCCTGCTGCCCCTGCTCCATAATATGAGACGGTAGTTTGGAAAGGAGAGTTCTCTATGAACATAAAAGAATCATTCTGTTCGATATACAACAACCACATTGTTCGGGAAGGAAGTCAGGCGCTTCTCAGCTGGCTGCTGGAAAGTGATTTTTTCACAGCGCCTGCCAGCACCAAATATCACGGTGCCCACGAGGGCGGGCTTGTGGAACACAGCCTGCATGTCTATAACCGTCTGAGAAGGTTATGCATCGCGGAATACGGCGAGGTTAAGGATATGGAGCCTATCGCCATATGCGGCCTGCTCCACGACCTTTGTAAAACGAGCTTTTATGCCGTCTCAACCCGGAATGTGAAAAACGAAAAAACCGGTCTGTGGGAAAAACAGCCCTATTATACGGTTACAGATAAATTTCCACTTGGGCATGGAGAGAAATCGGTGTTTCTGATCGAGCGGTTCCTTCGATTAACACCGAAGGAGGCGCTCGCCATCCGGTGGCATATGGGCGGGTTTGACGACGCTGCAAAAGGGTACGCCCTGACAGGCGCCTATGAGCAATGTCCGCTGGCTCTGCTCCTGCACATGGCCGATATGATGGCGACCTATCTCGATGAAGGCAAGACGGAAATGGACGGTGGGATATTGTGCTGGAAATAAAAGATTCAAAGCAGGTTGAGGAAAATGAACATATCCGGTTTCGCTGTATGCGATGCGCGGCATGCTGTCGACATGTCAGGGGAAGTGTTGTTATCGAGGGCTTAGACGCCTATCGGCTGGCGCAGCATCTTAAAATGGAAGTGGCGGATTTTATATCACAATATGCGGATCCGTTTCTTTTGGACGAACAGCTCTGGTATCCTATTTTTTCGCTCCGCGTCAAAGGAAACGATGATTCCTGCATTTTTCTCAAAGGCTCCCGCTGCACCGTTCAGGACGCCAAGCCTCGGACATGTCGGCTATACCCCTTTTGGGTAGAGCCAAACGAACCGGACGGCACGACCTTTTCTTACCATATCTGCTTCGAACACCGGCATCATCCAAAAGGCTCGCTTGTTCGGGTAAAGGACTGGATGGACGAAAATTTCGGAGCGGACGAGCGGAAAGCCCTGCAGGAAGACTTTCGGGCGATGCACATTCTGGCTCCCTTGCTGCACAGAACAAAAGCGTGTGGGGTGGATGATGAGTCCATTTTCAAAGAAGCTTTGCTTTATCGTTATTTATATTTTAGTATGGACGAACCCTTTCTGCCTCAGCAGCAGCGGAATAACCGTATCCTCATAGCGGATCTTAAAAGAATGATCGATTTTGCGGCCTTCATTTGAGGGCTTAGAAAGGACGAAGGACTCTGATCGACACTTTAATATTTAAGCAGCTTACTGCTTTGGCGGAAATCCTGACAGATTTTTCGTGTTCAGAGGAGATGTTTCAATGCCGGCTTAATGCACTCCGCACCTTAAACGGTCGGGTTGCACAGTATCGGAAGAAAGATATCCTTTCTTCCCTGATCGAGACGATTTGGGACAAGAAGTGGCATTTCATAAAGGAGGCCACTACAAGTGCCGAGATGACTGAGATTTTGAAACCAAGTCTTCCACGGTACAGTTACGGCAGGTGGCTCCTCAGTTCCCCGTATCATGTGGATGAAGAAGAACTCGTCTTTTGGGCTATTGTAACTCCATACATCAGAGTGACAAATGCGGCCGCAGAAAGATATAAGGCTCTATTTAAAAAGTGTCTGCCGGAGCTCTCCGGAGAACTGGATTTGTAAAGCATCTGAATTTTTATTGGGAGGATTTTCTATGTCATTATCGTATTGGATGATCGTTGGATTGGGGCTTTCCATGAAGGAACTCTTTCCCTATCTGCAGGCATCAAAAATCCGGCAGAGATTACGGGAGCAAAAGGGCAGCGATCTAAATATGGAGGATACTGCGCTTTGGGGAAAAATCAATGACACAGAACGGTTTAAACTGCTTCTGGAATACCTGACAGGCGACTTTCAATTTGCCGATTTGATCGCACAAAGCGATGGGCGGCATCTGCTCTCCTACGCAAACGACGGAGAGGACAACACATATCTATATTACGAACCGTCGTATCCCTGGGAGCGAGAAGAGAAGGAATTCCGGACAGAGGAAGAGGCCAAAGAATATATCTGCAGTATAGTGTTGCCCTTTGCAGGGGACCAGGTGAAGCGCAAGGATATTCTGGCTTTAATAGGTGAAATCTGCGAGGTCGGATGCGGATAATAGAAAGTGGCAAGACAAAACAAATGGCAGATTTGAATATGGTGCCCCTAGAGCTTCAGGAAGCTCTAGGGGCCGTCATTCCGGAGAAGGACAGGGAAACGCTGCAAAACATGATTGCAAAAGGGAAAAGCAACTGGAGGATCGCGGCATGGCTGTCTGCCCGGCGAGGCCAAATAGACACTTTCCAGACTGTAACTGGGGAATGGGTTGACTTCCGGATTTCACCGCAGGGAATAGAAGCGGAAAACCTGGATGATTGGAATTCCCGGTATGGTATTTCATGGGAACAGGCGGCCGCGATCCTGGGGGCTCAATTCAATCAGAAAGGGGGCCTATGCTGCGTTTATCCATAGTCTATCCGGATAAATCGGTAAATTTACGGAATGCAGAAAAGCTGGCTGTGTAGCGTATGCTATGCAGCCAGCTTTTTCTATTGCTATTATTAAATTGGTCTGGTTTTTGGCCTAACCATTACAAAGTGAACAAATCATCCAAATCGAACAATTTTAACCGTTCCTGCTTTTCGGCAAAAGATTTCACGGAATCCGTAAACCCAGCTTTTGAAAAACAATAATAATACCGATCCGTATACTCAGGCAAAAGATGTGTTTTCGACATCCAGCTTGCAATATCACTACTCCCGAGCGTATCCGCCGGCCGCCATTTGCATTCACCGATCAGAATCTGTTTCTGGTTTTTGTTTGCGGCGATCACGTCCAAATCCGTCTGCGCTTTAGCCTTCGGATCGTTGCCCCACCAGGAACCAAAGCTGGTTGCTGTAAAGGGCAGTTCTTTTTTGCGGTTCAGACGGTTCAGGTACTGTCTGCAAATATCTTCAAAAGCCGGTTTGCCGATATATCCGTTCAGCTGCTCCGGCGTCAGTTCGCTGTCTGCAATCAGATCGCCGTTGCCGCTTTCAATTTCCGGTCGGTTTGGAAAAACGAAGCGATACCAAAAATTATAACAATAGTCCGCCAGACGATAAATACCCCGCCGGCTGCCCGCCGGATCTTCGCCGAAAGGATAGACCTTCTGCACAATCTGAAGGTTGATAAGGGTTTGCAGATATTTATTGACCTTGGAGGATTCCTCTGAGATTCCCGTTGCGATTTCATTCAGCCGGGAGGCCCCTCTGGCGATAACCGAAATAATGGAATTGTACATCGCCGGTTCTCTCAGTTCCTGCTGCAGCAGCATCATCGGCTCGTTGTAGAGATAACCGGAAATATCAAAATAAAGCCGTTGGATGTTTTCTTCAAAAGATTCGTGCGGATTAACCTGCGCCAGATAGTGCGGCGTTCCTCCGATGCAGCTGTATAGCCGAACCTTATCCTCATCGCAAAAGCCTTCCAGCATTCTGGCAGCGTCATAGTAGTCGAATCCCTCCAGCTTAAACTGCGCCGTCCTCCGGCCGAACAAGGGGCTTTTATATCCAAGAACATCGTTTTCCATAAAGCTGACCTGGCTGCCGCATAGGATCAGGAACAGACGGCTGTTTTTCAGTAAATGGTCGATAGCGTTCTGAAAGATCGATTTGAGAGAACGGTTTTCTGTCGCCGCATAAGGGAATTCATCAAACGCCAGAACAAACTGCTGCTCCTTTGCCTTTTCGCCGATAAATTCCAGCGCGGCATTCCAGTCGGAAAAGGAACCGGTAGAATCAGGAATGCCGAAAAAGCGGTAAACCTTTCGGGAGAAGGCAGCCAGGTTGATAGCATCATTGGCTTCCTGCGCCGTAAAAAAGATAGCCGGCTTGTCCTCGATGAACTTTGAAATCAGCGTGGTCTTCCCGATCCGGCGCCGGCCATACAGAACCACCATCTGAAATTTATCTTCCCGGTACAGCTGCTGTAATTTATTCAACTCATGCTCTCGGCCTATAAACATAATGAGTCTCCTTTTTTGAAACGATAAATATTATACTCACGATTATAATACTTATATTTCCCTAATTTGTCAAGAGACGCTGCATAATATAGTGATGACATTTTAGTGCCATTCCGATTGTTGTAAAACAGCCACAGGAATCGTATATAACGGGTAACTCAAAAAGCATACTTTTTGAAGTCCCCAAAAGTACGCCGGTTTTCATTATCAAAAAGCCGGATTCCATATTTTTGAGTATTATCAAATCAGCTTGAGGGTTTTTGACAAAGAAAGGATGCAGAATATGGCCGTATATGGATATGACCGAACCAGCACAAAGGAGCAGCATTTAGATCGTGGACTTCTGGAAATAAAAAGGTTCTGCCATGAACGACGAATGGAACTCACTGACATATTTACCGATCAGCAGACCGGCCGGAACTTCGAGCGGCCGGAATACCTGTTCCTTCGGAAACGGATCCAGCCGGGCGACACCCTCATTCTCACCGAAATTGACCGGTTCGGCCGGAACAAGGCAGAAATCCTAAAAGAGCTGCAATACTTTGAGGAACGCCATGTCCGTGTCATGATTCTGGAGATTCCCACTACGCTGACCGACCTATCCGGGATCGACGATAAATTTGCCAAATATGTCGTTGAAATGATTAACCGGCTGCTCATCGAGTTGTATGCGATTGATGCGGAAAAAGAGGTGGAAACCAAAAAGAAACGGCAGGCCGAAGGCTACGCTGCAAAACGGCTGCGTGGCGAGTGGGATGACATAGGACGGCCTGCAGCCGTGGTTTTTGATAGATTTGTGGAAGTGTATCGGAAAGTAGAGGCAGGAGAAATGCGTCCCATCGAATGCCGCGCTTTGCTGCATATTTCTTCTGCCACCTATTATCGATACAGAGATAAATACTTAAAACAAGAACGGTAAGAAAAGAAAGTTAGTTGTTTTCAAATCTACAATATATGGATTTAAAATTGACAACATACAATATATTGTGGTATAATATGCTCGTAATTGATTTTTGTGCGTTCCTTTTGGAACTGCGGATATTCTTTCCGTATAGCACACGTTGTTCAGGATTGTATGTGGTTCGGTTGTATAGCTATGCCCTGAAGCGGGCAGGCGGCAGCCGAACCTTTTTATTTTTGTGGGATACCACACGTTAGCGGGAATGAACCTATAGCCACTCGGGTTTGAGAGGCACAGGGACATTCCCGCTTTTTTTATTGCCTATCAGCCGAAAAGCGGCTTAGGAAATATAACAGAAAGGCGGAACACGAATGACAAACCAAAGAACGTATGCGGATGCCTTTACCTCGGTGTTCACGGAAGAAAAAGCGTTCCTGGATTTTCTCCGGGAACGTGACGACCGGGGCGACTGGACAAAGAGGCACACCCGCGATCTGCGGATCCTCCCGTTGGAGAGGGAGAACACCCCGGAAGCGGAATCCCTGCCCGGATATACCCAAGATGACCTGCGGGCGATTCTGGCCGATACTATGGAGAATACACGGCTCCTGCTGAAGAGCAAGGATCTCGTTGTTCCCATCCGGAACTGCGCCATCAAGACCCTGCTGGAACGCGCCAAGATTTCCGGTCCGGCCCTGAACCGGCTGGAAAAACCGGTTTTGGCCCGCATCCTCAATCACTGCCTGCGCATCGCCAGCGGTGAGGCTCTTCTGCGCATCGCAGACGGCAAACTCTCGGCCGTTCACGGCGGGGACAGCTCCGATTATGCTGTCCTGGAGATGCCGGAACTATTCAACCGGACGATCCGGTATTTGAACGACCATTTCAGCGGCTGCTCCTTTGCGGGAGGTTTTTACGATCACAGCACGGCCACCGCCGTATGGGAACTGGCAGATGAGACGCTTGTTCAAAGCTATCAGAACGCACTAGAGCAACACGATGTCCCTTATGGGCCCCTGAAACCCGCCATCCGGCTATCCACTTCGGATGTCGGTGTCTCCGGCGCGAACCTGTATCCGACTCTATATACCGGCGGCCGGGAAGCTACCATTGTACTGGGCAGCCCATTAAAGCTGGAGCACCGGGGCGAAAAAACCATAAAGGATTTTGAGCGGCTGCTGGATATGCTGTATTCCCAATACCAGTTTGCCATCGGCAATCTCGCACGGCTGCTCGATATTGAGATCGGTAACCCGATCAACTGTATGCTCGGTATCTGTAAACGCATCGGCATCAGCAAAAAGCTGGCCTATGAAGCCACGGAACAATTTAAGGCGCAAAATGGCGACGAGCCCTGTACGGCTCACGATATTTACTACGGCATGTCGGAGATCGTATTCATGGTGGCCTGTGGCGGGGCCAGCGGCACAATAATTGTCCAAGCCGAAGAAACCATCGCCCGCGCCCTATCGGTACGCTGGCAGGAGTACGACATTCCCGGAAATTTTAAATGGTGAAGGAGGAGATACCATGCCACTTCCAGCAGCATTCAGCTACGCCATCGAAGTAGTGGATACCAGCGGTCTATCGGAAGAAGACTGGCTAGGATATCGGCGGCAAGGGATCGGCGGTAGTGATGTCGCTGCCATCATGGGGGTTTCCCCATTTGCCACCCTGCGGGATCTGTACAACGATAAATGCGGCAACCCGGATGTTATCCAGACGGAAGACAACTGGGTAGCTAAAGAAGTTGGTCATCGTCTGGAAGACCTGGTGGCCAAAATCTTTGCCTATAAAACCGGTTATAAGGTCTTTGCCGTCCGCAAGCTGTTCCGTCACCCATTTCACAGCTTTATGCAGGCAAATGTGGACTTTTTTGTAGAGCTGCCGGACGGAAGCATCGCCATCTTGGAATGCAAAACAACCAACTACAACAGCAAAGAGAAATGGAACGACGGCGCGGTGCCGGTGAACTACGAATGGCAATGCCGCCATTATATGGCGGTCATGAATCTAAGCTGCGCCTATATCGCCTGCCTGTACGGCAACAACGAAAACGAGTTTGTCTATCGGCGGATCGATCGAGACGAAGTCATCGAGGCGGATATGATCGAGATGGAAGCGCATTTCTGGAACGAATATGTCCTGGGGCGCATAGAACCACCATATACCGAGTCCGGCGATCTGGTGCTGGAAAGCATCCGTCGGCATTACGGCGAGCTGGATCCGACAGTCGATGCGGTCATACTGCCAACCAGCATGGCGGTGAAGTTGGAGCAATATTTGGATTTGGCCGCACAGAAAAGTCTTCTCTCCCAACAAATCAAGGAACTCGATGAGCAGATGAAGATCGCCTACGCCCCTATTGTTGACGTGATGAAAACAAGCTGTTCCGCCGTCTGTGTTTTCGGTTCCAACACGTATGAAGTACGTAACAAGCCGGTATTCCGGACGTCTATCAGCAAGGACAAGCTGCAGAAGCTGGAGGAGACTCATCCGGATCTGTACAGCGAATACACCGAAACCACCGAAGGACGACGGTTCTCGGTGAAACGGAAGGAGAACATCTAATGAAACCAATGAAAGCCTATATCTGTTCTCCCCTGTCTGCTCCGACTGCGGAAGGGATCCGCCGGAATATGGAGGCAGCCCGCTGGTATATGCAAACGGTATCCAAGTTATGGAATTGCCGCGCCGTTGCCCCACATGCGTATCTTCCAGTATTTCTGGACGACAAGGATGAACAGGAACGGGAACTGGCCCTATCATTCGGCCTTGCCTATCTGGACACATGTGACAGGTTGGTGATCTGCGGCAGTCGTATCACAAAAGGAATGCTGGGGGAGATTCATCACGCAGCCGCACAGGAAATCCCGATATTCTGGATCCGTGAGGACTATTCCCTGTGCCGCAGCATCGGCAAGATCGAATACGAAGAAATACAAGGATGGTGATATGATGCGCTGTACCTATGAAAAAACCATTTTTGAAAATGCGGAAAACGGATACGGCGTTTTGGTTTTTTCTACGCAGGATTCCTCTGTCCCCCAAGCTGCCAGAAGCCGATACGGAAGCGACAGCCTGATCCGTTTTACGGCGGTGGGGTATCATATTCCCGCCACGAAAGCCATCGACCTGGAGCTGCAGGGGGAATGGAAACCGACCAAGTATGGCCTTCAGCTTGAAGTGGAGTCCTATACCGAGATTATTCCCCAGACGAGGGAAGGTATTATCGGGTATCTCAGTTCCGGTCTGATCGCCGGGATCGGCCCCAAAACCGCTGAGTCGATCGTGAAAAAGTTCGGCCTGCAGACGCTGGACATTCTGGAACAGCAGCCGCAGCGGCTGCTGGAAGTGAAAAGCATCACCGAAAAAAGGCTGAACAAAATCATAAACTCCTACAACCAAAGCCGGGAATTGCGGGATATTCTCTCTTTTTTGTCCCCCTTCGGAATCACGGCCAAAAAAGCAGTAAAAATCTACAAGGCGTTCGGCGTGCGTTCTATGGACGTACTAAAAAAGACGCCGTTTGAACTCTGTACACTCTCCGGCTTTGGGTTCAAAACGGTTGACGCCATCGCCCGCAAAACAGCCTGCCGACCTAACGATCCCATGCGGATACGTGGTGCCCTATATTATATCATGGATGAGATAAGGGGGGCAGGGCATCTGTATCTTCCAAAGGAGGAACTGCGAACACAGGCGTATAACCTGCTCAACGAGGGATTCCCGCATGAGGCCGTCACCTTGCAGGCGATCAGCGCGGAATTGTACGTAATGGTGGTCACCAAGCACCTGCTTGCACAATCAGGGAACATTTATCGGCCCAAAAGCCTTCTGGCGGAGGAGTACACGGCCAGAAAGATTGCACAATTGCTGCTGCAGCCAGATGAAGAAGTCCACATCGAAAAAGAGCTGATGATCGCTCAAAAAGAGATGGGGTTTCCTTTGGCCTGTAACCAGCTCAATGCCGTGAAATCCAGCTATTCACATAAGCTGACGTTTGTAACCGGCGGGCCGGGAACCGGTAAAACCACCATCCTGAAGGCCGTCCTCAGCGTGAATCGGCAGTTGGGTGGCGGCAAGGTCTTGCTTATGGCTCCGACCGGACTGGCAGCAAGACGCATGGCAGAAAGTACCGGATACGAGGGAGCCTCCACTATACACAGTGCTCTGGGTTTGAATTTGGATTTGGAAGAAGCAGACGAAGTTCACCGCCCGCCGCTGGACGCAGACCTAATCATTGTTGACGAATTTACGATGGCGGATATGTATCTGGCGTTTGAGCTGTTCAGCCGGATTACGGAGGGCACCAGGGTGTTATTGCTGGGAGACGTTGAGCAACTTCCAAGTGTCGGGCCAGGCAATGTGTTCCGAGAGCTTCTGGAATGCGGCCGGATTCCGACGACCGTGCTGGATGTGATCTACCGGCAGGCCGATACGAGCCGCATTGTTGTCAACGCCGCCGCTATCCGCCAGGGAAGCACTAAGCTGCAGTATGGCGATGACTTTGTGTTTGAAGCCTGCGCAGATTCTGGAGAAACTGCCGAAGCGGTGGAACGCTTTTATCTCCAGGAGGTTCGGAAACGGGGTGTCGAAAACGTCCAGATTCTTTCCGCCTTCCGCACACGCGGGGCCTGCTCCGTAAAGGCGCTGAACGAGGAAATCCGCGAACTTGTCAATCCGGCTAAACCAACCCTCCCGGAGATAAAAGTCGGCAGCCGGCTGTATCGCTTGAATGACCGCGTGATGCAAACGAAAAACAAAGACGACATCAGCAACGGGGATGTGGGCTTCATTTCCCATATCTATGTGGGAGAAGACAATGATTCCGTTGTCACCATTACCTTTTCGGATGATCGTGTGGTGGAGTACGCGCCAGAAGATTTGGACATCATCGAACCGGCCTATGCTGTCACCGTACACAAGTCGCAGGGAAGCCAATACGAGACGGTGATCATCCCCCTTCCCGGAGAATTTTCCATTATGATGAGACGAAATCTCATCTATACGGCGATCACCAGAGCAAAGAAAAAAGTGATCCTCGTTGGGCAAAAAAAGATGCTGTTTATGGCGATCCATCGCGATGACACCAGCAAGCGCAACACCATGCTGGGTGCCAGGGTAAACGCCTGGATACACAGACTGGAAGAACGCAAGGCAGCGGAACAGTATGCTGAAGAATCGTCACCGGAACAACCGCTGCTGCAGGCTGATTAAGAAAACGTACGCTAATTTTCGCCGTGTGTATCTTTTTGAGATTTTTATGACTCTTTATTTAATAGAAAGAAGGAAAGACCATGAAAGAAACTTTGCTGTATGACTCTGTGCCGGCCATTGCCGGATTAAACCGGGTAGACGGCTTTGAACCCAGGACGATGATGCGGGAGCTCGGCGACAGCCAGAATAAGACACTATATCTGGACGTCCTCTTCCGTAAGCTTTGGTTTCGGCTCAAAAATCCTAACGGCCGGATCAGCAAGAGGATTATCAAGCTGACCGATCAGGTGGCGGTGGTGGAGGCCCGTATTTATCTGGATAAGGGCGACGGCGAGGAGAACTATCTTGCCAACGCCTTCAGCCTACGTTTTTTCAATGCAGACGGGGAATTTGGTTCCAAATATCTGGAGATGGCGGAAACCGCCGCGGCTGGCCGCGCCTTGTCGGACGCCGGCTACGGTTCTCAGTTTGCCGATGCCGGCGAGGAATATGACCCGGTGCAGGTAGACGCAGGGGTATCCCAGCCGGAAGGACATCCGGCTGGAAGCATGACCGAGGAAACGGAAAATACCGCGGCAGCGGTTTTCCCCGGAACAGTCCCGCCCCCAGCGCCAGCCGCTCCGCTCCCACCCAAGCCGTCTTATACGATGGATATGGATGTGGAGCAGATCAAGTCCATGATGACGCTGGAAGAAGCGATGAACCTGACGATTTCGGCCGGCTCGTTTAAAGGACGTCCCCTCGGGCAGACGGCAGCTGAAAAGCCCAGTTGTCTGAGCTGGTTTATGACCGGTTATAAAGGTCCGGACAATATCCTGCGGGCGGCCGCGTCTCTGCTGTACGATTCCGCTATGAATGCCGCCAGATGACGCTCTGCAAGCCGTCGAAATAAGGAGAAGAAAAACGATGGGGTATTCCGATTTTCCCTTCACCATTGAGCAGATTGCCCTTGACCTGCTAAACTTAAAGGAACGGCATCGGGGCGCTGTCAGTTTTGATGTGGACTGCCCTTTCTGCGGAAAGCGGGGCAAAATGAACATCAACACCCGGAAAAACACCTATCGGTGCAATATTTGCGATGATGGATCCAAAGGTTCAAAAAGCAGCGGCGGGATGCTCGATCTCTATGCCAATGTTATGGGCGGTATGAATCTCAGCGAAGCGTACCGGGAAATCTGCGAACAGCTCGGTATCTCAAGACATTCATCCGGCCTGCATCGAACACCGCGCGATCTTTGGATACGCGAGCCGCCGAAAAAGCCACCGGATATCCCTCAGTCGGATTTGGCTCCGATAGACGTGAGACATCAAACCTACACCTATCTGTTTTCCCTACTGACGCTGAATCCTCAGCATAAAGAAAGCTTGCTGCGCCGCGGGCTGACGCAGGAACAGATCCGGCGATACGGGTATAAAAGCACCCCTGTACTGGGGTTTACCCGGCTGGCGGCAGCGGTTATGGAACACGGCTGCACGGTTGCTGGCGTACCCGGCTTTTATGTTAACACCGACGGCGAGTGGACGGTGAACTTCCAGGCAAAATGCGCCGGATTTCTTATCCCGGTGCGGGATATGGAGGGCCGGATCCAGGCGGCACAAATCCGCTTGGATCGCCCCGCCGGCAAATGCAAATACATCTGGTTTTCCAGTAGCGAGCGCGTGCTGGGGACCAGTTCCGGCAGCCCGGTTCATTTTGTTGGGGATACGCACGCTAAGACGATCACCTTCACAGAAGGCGGCCTCAAGGGGGCGATCACCCATTGCTTGACAGGTGAAACGCTGATCTGCAATGCCGGGGCCAGCCAGTCGGAGAACATCATCCGGCTGCTCCCCGCGCTGAAAGCAAACGGCGTAGAGGAAATCCTGTCGGGGTACGACATGGATTTGGAAAGCAATGAGCATGTGCGGCGCGGCTGTCTGAAAATTCTCAGCGCAGCCAAGGAGTATGGCTTCCACGCCAAACGAAGGCGGTGGGATCCGGTAAATAAGGGGATTGATGACCATTTCTGGGCAGAGAAGCTACGGGAGGTCCTGCTGGGGAGACTGGAATCGGAATGGCCGGAGGATACGGCACCTGCGATACGGCAATGGGTGACGGCTAATCTCCGGACCTATCATTTTTGTTCCGATACCTTGGTTTATCTCCACTTTGATAAGCCGATGGCTTACCTTGCGGAAAAGGCCGTCCGCCTTCAGAACTGGCCGTTCCAGCAGCTCGTGGCAGAAATTGACCGGGATCGAAAAAAGGAAGGGAAGTAGCCGATGGACAGATGTGAAGCCTGCCCTTTGTTTGACACGGCTTCAGAAACCGGGGACAGTTGCGGGGGCGGACTGCCTGTATCCGTCTGTATTACCAAACTGCAATGCACCATATTCAAGCTGGAGAAAAAACGAAAATTATGGTTTGAAGGAGGAATTACCGATGAACTGGAACCATCAAAAAGTAGCGCAACTTAAACTTCCCGATCCAGCCGATGAGGATCCGCATCCCAGATTGATGCTCGGCGGAAATGGAATTCATGCTGAAAGCAGTTATACTGCCTTGTTCCCAAACGGATGACATGATATTACATTGGAAGTGAGTTGGAAAAGGAACGGTCCGGACTGTTGGTACATATCAACACCTGATTTTTCGGATATCTGTCCTGTAGGACTATTTGAAAAAATATGAAAAGAGGATTCCGATGCTTGAATGTCGAAAATGTCCACTATACATTGCCAACGGCGGGTATTATGGCTCTATCTGTTACGGAGAAGATGATATTGTCTCTTGTGTCCCCAAATATCCTTCCGCCGCAGAAAAAACTGCAACTGGAAAAACGGTGAAAGAAAACGGAGGAATGAAATGAATTGGATAATTGACGATCCAGAGTTTTCCTGTGGCTGGGTTTCCCCGGAGGGCCATACATTCAGCTGCGCGCGGAACGGGCATGAGAAGTTGGCAAGATATTTGTTACTTCATGTTGTAAACGGTGTTCATTCCCGCTGTGCCAAAAAGTATTTGCTGAAAGAAGGTTGGACGATGGTTCCTGCACGAGGCTAGTGCGCTTATTGCGTAGATGATGAAACCGGAACGAAGTTTCTGACTGCATAATTGAACTACCGATTAATGTTCTCAAAACTAAGATAAGACATGGTGAAAAGATAAGCAGTATGGTGAAAATACGCCATACTGCTTTTCAATTTAGGAGGAATATGTGTTATGAGTCATTTTGTTGTATGGGTGGATGCAGAGGATCCCTCTCAGGTCAAGGAGATTATGGAATTCGTTCCGATTGTGCTTGTGCTATAGCCGGTAAAAATCGTTGGTGCAACAAATATGCCATGGTTCGATATCAGCGCAAACGAGAAAGATGAAAAGGTATGGCGGGATACCGTTCAACACTATTTGGATGATTTCCCGAAAAACAGGTGGTTGGTATCTTTGAATTGCAAAGAGTAAATAGGAGGAAAAATAACATGGGTTATAGCATCTTTATGACTAACGTGCGCTTCTTTATAGCTGAAGATAATAAATACAACGCATACAGGGCTTTCAAAGCATCCCCGCTTGCTTCAGCTATTCGAGTGCCAATCCACAGCATCGAAGACACTCTGGACTATTTCGGATATACAGCGGAAAACGACCTGGAGGATAACATCATCGGTCTGGAGCATACCAAGGATAAATTGCATGATGAGGATGAGCTGTTTTTCGTTATTGCTCCCTATGTGCGAAGCGGCAGTTTTATTGAAATGTTGGGTGAAGACCATTATATGTGGCGCTGGGTCTTCAATGACGGAACGTTGGAGAAGATTACTCCGAAAATTGAATGGTGAATGATTGAACACAACATGCTGTGGGAGGGGCGGGCTCGGTCCGTCCTTCCCTTTTACTTAAAAGATTAACTAAACCTGCCAAGAGCTGTCAAGACCTAAAAGCAGAAAAATTTCAAAAAAACAACCCAGGGAAAAGGGCACAGCAAAGCAGGCCGTCGTGAACCGGCGGCCGTGGAATTGGGGTGGAAATGGGTGATTATGATGAGTTTACAGCTTCTCCAAATAAGCCGTGACAGTGCCGTAATAGATCCTTAGGAACTTGTTCGCCGCAGCGGTCATGTAGACATAGTAGTGCTTGCCCTCCTGCCTTTTGCGGTCAAGGAACTGGAATACAGGATCGTCAGCAGGCGCATGTTGAATAAGGGTAGACATGACTTGGAAAAGCGTCTTGCGTAATCTGGGAGATCCGCGCTTGGAAATGTGCCGGTTCTTCGAGTCAAAGGTGCCGGACTGGCAGGGCGGCGCATCTACACCGGCAAAGGCCACTAAGGATTGCTTGCGGTCAAAGCGGCGCACGTCACCGATCTCCGCCATGAGCTGTGGACCAAGTACAGGACCGACACCAAACATCCGCATGACAATTGGATACTCTGGAAGCTGCGAAGCCAGTGTGAGCATCTGATGTTGAATCGTGGAAATAGTTTTTATGATTGTGTTGAGTTGAACTGCCGCATGGGTAACAAGGAGTTTGATCGCATCGGACATCGGAAGCGTGTTCACCTGTGAGGAGGCGTAGGCATAAATGGCCACAGCCTTTTCCACGCTGAATCTGTACCCGGTTTTGGCGCACCACTTTCGGTATTGATTTGTGAACGCTTTCTCAGATTTCATGCAGACACACTCGCGGTGCCAGAAGTTTTCGGCGAAATCCACCCATTTCTCATGTCCATCCGTATCCCTGGGGGCACTTTTGAAAAGTGTGTTGACGCCGGGAAACGTCCCGTCCAGCAGAGAGATCAGATTGTTTTTGAGATTGACTTTCAGCTTTATGTACTGATCGTACTGGCGGCGGCACGTTTTGAGAATCTGCCGGATTTGATCAGCAGGAGTGTAGCGTTCGAGATTAGCCCAACGGTCAAGACAGTAGTTTGCAATTTTCACAGCGTCCAGTTTGTCCGTCTTACCCTTCCGAATGGAGTTGTTGCCGTATTTGTAGATTAACAGCGCATTCACGACGCAGACAAAAAGGCCCGCATCGTGCAATACCTTGGCTATGGGTTGCCAGTAGTTCCCGGTGTACTCCATAACGATCCGTGTTTCTCCCGGCAGTTCTCCCAGAAAGCAAGCCAGTTCGCTCAGTTCTGCATCCGTGTGGGACACCTCAAACGGTTCCGCGACCACCTCGCCGAAGGGCCGCATAACGACTACCGTGCTTTTCCCCTTAGAAACGTCGATCCCCACTGCATTCATTTCTCTTGTTTTCCTCCGTTCGTACATTTTCAAATTGGCGACCATCGTTTTCCCACTGCCGATTCAAATTGCTTGGTCACACGAACACCCTGGGTTCCCAGTGGTTCAACCTGCCCCAACCGAACGCTACAGTGGAAGGATGGCTGACTGTTTAGCAGCCGGACATGGTTAGTCCATTAAAAGTCTCGTCAGGCCAATTTCCCTTCCATTGTAGCTTAGGCATGAGTACGAGAAAAGCACGCCTGGCTGGCGTGCTTCACCCGCTTGTTAGCATTGTAGCATTAGAAGTCAACCCCAAAAAAGGATGGCAGTGGCGAAAAAGATGATTCAAAAAGGGTATAGCAAAGCAGAGGCCCCGGAAGGCCCCAGTTAGCTATCAAAAAGAAGTCAGGCGGCCAAATGGTACGGCATACCGGATTTTTCCATAGCAAATATCAGCCGAACCAATTTCTTGCAGCATGGGGAAGTGCGACATTGTAATGCTTGCCCTCAGCCCGTTTTTTGGCGAGATAAGTGGCAAAGGCCGGATCCCAGTGGCAGACATATTTGGTCGCGTTGTAAAGGGCATAGCGTAAGTATCGCGAGCCACGCTTTTCCATGTGAGAGTAACAGTTCTTGAGTTGCCCAGACTGGTAAGTGGATGGCGACATGCCGGCATAAGCCAACAGCTTGTCCGGGGAGTCAAACCGAGTGAAGTCGCCGACCTCGGCCAGGATCATGGCGGCCATGCGGAAACCCAATCCCGGGATCGTGGGAATGGGAGAATGGAGCTCATCCATAATAGATTGGATTTGTTCTTCGATTTCCGTGATTTCGGCATTCAGTTCACGGATGAGGCGGATGGTGTGCTGTAATTCAAGGGACTTGGCGGGCATTCTGGAGCCAACGGAATTTCTGGCGGCGTTACGGATTTCCAGAGCCATATCCCGTTTGTAGCGGCCTTTGGAGGCGGTTTCAAGAAGTGCTTTCAGCCTTGTCAAATGGGCTGCAGCGATCTGCTTGGCTCCGGGGAACTCCTCCAGCAGGGCGTAGACAGAGGCCATGTGAAGAGTGGGAACCAACTTTTCCAGCTCCGGGAACAGGATACAGACCAGTCGAGAGACAGAACTCTTCAACTTCGCCCGTTCTTTCACCTTGTCAAAACGGTATCTGGTCAGTGACTTTAGTTCTTCGTTGTGGTATGCTGTATCTGTGTAGGGTTTGAGGCCCGCATCGGACAACAGCATATGCGCAATCGTTCGTGCATCCACTCGGTCAGTTTTGGTCTTTCTAAGGCTGAGGCTTTTCCGATAAAGGTTTGTGCGCAGGGGATTCAAGACATAGGTGAGCAGACCATTGTCAAGAAGAAACCCCAGCAGGTTGTAGCTGTAATGTCCGGTCGCCTCAAGCCCTACCTTTATTTTGTCCTGTGGTGTGGTGCAATCCCGGATTCTCTGCAACAGGCAGTGGAATCCATCCATGGTGTTTGGAATGGTAAATACATCGGCCAGAACTTCACCCTCGGAGTTGACGATGAAGCAATCGTGCTTATCCTTTGAAACATCGATACCAACAGAAACTACCATAGCAAAAACCTCCAGGGTTAGATTTGTGATGCTGCATCCACAGGACACCTTACTTTTGTAGCCTTGTTCCACATCAACCGTCTGGCGGTATTTAACTGATTAACAAAAGTGTAAGGGGCTGTGGTTGGAACCTTTTAAGAACCATCTTGTGGTAGGAGACGTTCACCAATCCACAGCATCCCTTTCAGTGTAGCACAGCCCTTGAAGAGGGGCTCTAATAAACTACTACTCTATTATACAAGGAGAGTTATGAAAGCGGTTTATTTCTATATGGACACAGTTGTAGCGGTAAAATCCCTCTGGAATGGGAAACGGTTCGTTACGGCTAAATGGGATGGGAAACGCTGGCGCATCTTGACCTACAAAAGTATGCCGTCGGTCGCCAGCCGGGAAAAAGCAGAAGAAAACCTACAGAGATAGGCGGACAGAAAAGGACTTCCATATGCGGGCTGTCATGGCTGCGGCCATCTATCCGCCGGCGTATGTGATATGGGGAATGCGATAGAACGTCTGATTTGCGGGCCGTATGTATATTTTGTCCGTCCCCGATACTGCCATTTCCGAATGGAGATCGAGGATGAGCCCATCCGAAGCACTGAGAACCGGTAAGCCGTCTCCGAAATGTCGCAGACCAGCAGGACGGCCGGTTGTCTTTCGACAGCCGACCGTCCGTTTGCGCCTAAATAGTAAAAGTACGGATGCACCGCAGCAAAACCGTTACCAGCTCCTGATACAGATCTTCGTCGAATGCGCCGTCATAGATGGATTCTTTTATAAGGAGCGGCTTATACATCTCCAGTATCTGCTCTTGGCTGGTACTATTCGTTTTGGCATCGGTCAATAAATCCACAAAAGTCACTTCTTCAGCATCTCCTTCCTGATTTTTTCAAGAGCCCGTCTGTAAATTGCTTTGACTGTGACATACTTTAACCCCATATCCGCGGCTATCTTGATAAAGGATTCTTCCGATACGGCGCGGCGAAAGACAATCACCCTCTCATGATCTTTAAGTTTGTTCAACGCACGGCACAGAGATTCATCTTCAACTTCTTTGTTGAAATATGCACCCCCGCTGCTTGGTAGACTATTCAGTGTGTCCTCGTGTTCTTCAAAAGATAATTCCCATTTTCGTTGATCAAATAGCTTGTCCAGATATTTAACCTTCTGACGGCTGATAGAAATTTTCAGATAAGCAATAAATCTGTTTTGGACAATATTATCATCACTGGTTCCATTATTCCTTAACGTTTTCATAAGCCAACCATCTTTCCAATTTTTGGGGAAAGAGGTGACGCTATGGAGCCCGTATGTAATAAAAAGGCGTACCTGCCGCGACTAAAAAACAACCACAGCAGGTGCGCTCTGAAAAATAGTTAAAAAATCTAAGGGAGGCGCCAAAACCGGCTATTGTTCCTATTGTGAAAAGGAAGTCCCTATCCAGCGGCCTCTTTACAACAAGGAAGGACGCTGTCCCTTCTACCGCCATTAGATTACATTCAAAAGCATCGGGCGGGTAGAAAATTTCCATACATGGAAGGTTTACTTCTAACTGATGCAACGCTGTAAGGATGTCGTCATGGTCCGGGAATTTGAAGGTCATCGCACCTATCAAAAAGGGAAACATATGACGTGTCATAAGTCTGTCGATCCAGGAATACCTTATCGCCTATGAAAAGCGCCCTTATATTGAAAAGTTTGTTAAGGCAGGACTTTCCTGTCTGGCAAAGGAATATGTGAAAGGGCAACATAAATATGGCTATGGCGCTCCGCTGTCTATCCAGGAAAGCAGCCTGACAAAGCTGCTCGGCATCGACGGGCAGGGACTGAAGAGGCTGCGTCAAAACGATGGCGGCGGTGACTTTCTGAACTGGCTGCAATACGAAAAGACCTCCGGCCAGGAAATCCCCGACCATACAATTTCCTGGCTTTGCAAGGAAGGAATCACCCCCAGAGACTTAAAATTTACCTATGGGAAAATGAGCATTACCCAAATCCACCATTATATTGTCCAGCAGATGAAAGAAAGTCAAATGAGCAGCCACAGCGTCATTACCTGGACCGACTACCTTTCCATGGCAAAAGGGCTGCATATGGACACGGACAGTGAACTGATCTATCGTGTGCGGGATCTCAAGAGGCGGCACAATGAATTGGTCCAAAGCTGCCAGAAGTACGGGTCGAGCATGGCGATCCGTGTGGGCAAAATCCTGGAGGAGTATCCCCATGTTGATGAAATCTGCCAGTCGCTCAAGGAAAAGTACGAGTACAACGGTGAAGATACATGATTGTTGCACCTACCTGTGTAGAGGATATTATCCTGGAAGGGCGTGCTCTCACCCACTGTATTGCGGACAGTGCCCGTTACTGGAATCAAATTGAAAGCCGGGAGTCGTATATTAGCAGTTGTGGCAAAGCGCCAGACAGAAGAAGACCGTTCACTTGCCGGGCAGAGCCGGGTTCTGCGGACGGAAGAATTTGGACAGCTGCGCAAGGATCAGGTTACTGTACTCACGGGAACCCTGTCCGGGAAACTGCTTGGCGATGTCCTGATGGGCGACCTCATGGAAAACAGCAGCGTAATGAACGGTTGCCGGTGGCGTATATTCTGGCACCGCTTTCAGCGGGAAAAGGGGACGCCTTGCGGCGCCCCCTTTCTTTTTGCTTCTATATCCGGAAATTACGGACACAGCGCAGGAAAACAATACACAGCTCCTGAAACAGATCCTCGTCAAATGTACCATTGATAAGGTAGAATAAATAGCGTATAAGTGAACATTTTAAATGAAATGATTTCCAGAGAGATTGCCCGTATAAAAACAGCCTTTTTACCGTATTGCGGAGAGAATATTTCTCCGTTATAGCAACGGCAAAAAGGCTGTTTCCTGCTCTTTGTTTACAATGTCTCCATGGATATTTCAGCGCACCTTAATGTTCAATATTATCCTCACTTATCGGCTTTCTCCATAAGGTGGTAAACCGGAGCCAACGCATCGTGAATTTGCCGATACACAGGGTACAAGGATGCATACCGCTTGGTATTCTCCGGCTTTGGACGTGTTTCAGAACGGAGTCGTATACAGGTACGAGCGGCATCGGAAAAACCTGAAAACACTCCCTCCGCCACTCCTGCCAGCATGGCCGAGCCAAACGAAGAATCATTGTTTTCCATCAATTGTAGCGTTAGTCCCAAAGTGTCCGCCACAATTTGTCTCCATAACGCGCTAGATGATCCTCCTCCGATGATTACAGCTTTGCTTGCAAGAGGAATTTCCAGTTCCTCTAACGTACATCGGCAATCCATTAGTGAAAACGCCACGCCTTCCATCACCGCCCGGCTAAAATGGGCTTTGGTATGTCCTGCTTGGATTCCCGTAAAACTACCTCGCAGCATCGGATCGGCATATGGTGTTAGTTCTCCGTTAAGATACGGGTGGAATAACAACCCTCCGCATCCCGCCTCGATTTGTTCCGCCGCCATGTCCAATTCCCGGTAACTCTCTCCAAAAGTATCCCGATACCAACGATAGGATGCCGCTGCCGACTTAGTTGCTGTTCCTGGATACCAAAGCCCCGGTATTACGTGCGAATAGTTCACCAGATCCCGATGGGGATATGGCTTTTCAGTAATTACGCAAATCCGTCCCGCCGTAGCTAGCTTCACTGTCATCTGACCTGGCTCCACTGCACCAGCTGCGAATACTTCCATCACTGTATCTGTGGTACCGAAACACACCGGCGTACCTTGGCATAATCCTGTATCCACAGCCGCCGCGCTAGTGACACAACCCGCTAATTCGGTAGAACGATGGATAGGTGGGAGAACCTCTACTGGAATCCCCAACAAACTGCACAGTCCATCGCACCACCAGCCTGTCTCATAATCCAGGAGCATGCTTCCCTGTGCGTCAATTTCATCCGTCCCGTACTCCCCTGTTAGCCAATAACGCACCATATCCTTGGCAAACAAAATGTGTCGGGTCTTCTTCCATATCTCCGGCTCATTTTGTCTGACCCACAAAAGCTGAGGCAAGGTCCAAATAGTATCCGGACTATGCAACGTCTTCTGATAGATGAAATCTTCATATTCCTTTCTGAGTTCATTGACCTGAATCTTGCTACGGGTATCTGTCCAGTAGATAGCTGGGCGAAGCACCTGGAAATTTTCATCCAGTAACACTGCCGTATGGGTAGCAGCATCCAGAGCCACCATCAAAATGTCAGATGGATCTACTCTGGATTTTTCCAGAACAGACCGAATATTTCGACTGGCAGCGACATACCAGTCCTTTGGGTTCTGTTCCGCCCAGCCGGATTCGGGATAGCTCGTAGGATATTCCACCGAATGGGTGGCCACCACCCATCCGTCGGTTCTTAACAATGTGGCCTTAGATGCGCCTCCGCCGAAATCTACCCCTAACAGATACTTCACTTGCTACACCTCTTTCACACGGATGTTGCTTCCATATATGCCCGCTTGCACCCCTTCTTGTATCAACGCCTTGTTTTCCACATGAGCCAATAGCCACTTATTTTTCCGGAACAACAGTGGATCTCCGCTTGGCCGCTCCAAAGGCAAGTTGGTTCCACGCGGTAGACCTACAATACAACCAAATCCGTTCTTCCTTACCTGGCATGGCGTAAAATGCAAGGAGGTAGCATACACTTCAACCGCTTGTCCTGCCTCCAGCAGGAATCCTTTTATTAGCCCCGCATCATAGCCGCTATCCCAGATATCCTGCCTTTTTCCCAGCAGAAGGATCATAGGTGTCACCGCAATATTGATTTCTGAAGAAGTATGCCATTCCACAGCGTTCAACCAGTTATTATATCCCCGACAGTATCCCAATTGTATCGGCAATTCTCCAAAAACTTTATCTTGTATAGCGTTCATCTGCGGACAGGATTCCAATGTCGGTTCTATAGCCGTATATAGCACTCCGCTTTCCGGAGTAGAAAGCTTGCTTGCCGTTTCTTCAAGGGACACCGTATCAAAACTTAATACCTGTCCATAGTCCGAAAAAGCTGGATCTCCTACTGTATATAGAGCTATCTCCGGATTCTTTAATTTCAATTGTTCAATCAGGGATTGTTTCTCCATTTGCCTGCTTCTCCTTTTGTATATGCTCCAAAAGTATAGTCGCATAGGCCACATATGCGGCACAGACTCTTCGACTATGCCTCTGACACAATTCCCTGCAGCGCAGGGTACCATACCGCATCCGGAACCCATTACAAAAGCGCTCAGCCTTTTGATATCCCTCTTTTCGATCCTCTTTGTCGGCGCTACCATACCACATTCCCATTACAATTAGCGCACCAACCACGACACCACATATTTCCTGCTGGTGGGCAATCCCTCTCCCCAGAAAAGATAGTATCTTCATGAACTGTTCTTTTGAAACTTTGCAGGTATCTGCATATACCGCCGCTACACTTTGCGCACAATTACACCCGCTACGAAACAATGCGGCGGATTCCTTAGCACGCAACCTATCTGACTTTGACATCTCTGTATAGTCCCCGCATACTGATACTATTTCATCCTCCGCATGTTTTAGGCCTACTCTGTTATCTGTTCAGCCAGGCGTGATCTGGATCGCTGCTCATAAAGAAGCCTCGGTTTTTCCCCGCCATTATCCACAAATAGTAATTTTTATATCCGGGTGCGCAGCAGCAGGGATGGTAACCTTTAGGAATCTCCACAAAATCTCCGTTTTTCACTGTGTAGGTCTCATCAATATTTCCATCTGCTGTATATACCCGCTGTATCCCGAACCCAGTGGGCTTGTCGTATTCAAAATAATAAATTTCCTCCAGAATTCCTTCGGCGGGCATATTGTCCTCGTCGTGCTTATGCGGAGGATAGCTGGCCCACTGGCCTCCTTCTACAAATGCTTCTCCAATATAAAGGAGGTTGGCATCCAGCCGTTCGTCAATGATGAAGTGCGCCTGTCGTTCCCAGCCTGGCTTTCCCAAATCCTTGACAATAACATCTTCCGGCTTTACCAGCACCGGATCAAAATCTTTTACCGCTGGAGATTTGCACACCGCTATTGTCAGTTCCGTTTTTGCTGTAACGGTAAATGCTCGGTTGCGGGGAACGTATACAGCCGTCGCCGGTCCGCCAAAAACGTCCCCACGCTTACCGATCTCCTCGAAGGCAAAGCTGCTACCTGTCACTGAGCCTGTTCCACCCAGTAGAATCAGCGCGTATTCCTTATCCATTTCGTCATAGTCAAAGCTTTGTCCCACTGCCAGTTTCAGCATATCGATCTCGATCCATTGACAAGCCGCGTCCTCTCTACGATAAATTGGCGTATGCCCCATCTGTCCACCCCAATGCCGTTTAAATTGCATAGCCGTTCCTCCTTAAAAATTCCATAACTTTACTTCGCGTTGGCACACTTTCACGTGCCCCCATTCCCGTACATTTCAGCGCTGACACTGCGCTTGCAAAATGACAGCACTGTTCATAGCCGTATCCGGAGATCAGTCCTGCTGCAAAAGCGCCATGGAACACATCCCCCGCCCCATTGGAATCCACTACCCTTGCGGGATAAACAGGATACACCGTAAAGTCAGAACCATCATACAGCAACCCTCCCTGCTTCCCTCGGGTAATCACTACAACCTTCGGATGATAGAGGTTATACAACTTTTTTGCCGCTATGAATACGTTTTCTTCTTGGGTATGCGATATGGCGAATTCCTCTGAGGGAATCAAGATATCGGTATAGCGGAGCAACTGCTCTACTCCTTCATACAATCCGCCTGCATCATACAGCACAGACACCCCGTTTCCCCGAGCAAGTTTCGCCGCTTGCAGCGCCGCTTCTAACTCGTTCCCGTCCACCATCAGAATTTTCGCGCTCTTTATTGCTTCCTTGTGTTTGTCATTCAACTTAAGCGGCGGCAACGACCCCTTGTCAAACACACAGGTACGGCTGCCTTTTTGGGCGCTGAGCCATATAAAAGACGTGAACGTTCGGCAGTTTGTCTGCACCTGAACTAAGGATATATCCACTCCATATTTACGAAAATCTTCCAGCAAAAAGCGGCCGGGATCATCGTCTGATATCACGCCGATATAGGCACTGTCTGCTCCCAGTTTGGAGGCTGCGGTTAACCCAGTAGAGACAGGGCCACCGCCGCACTGCTTGACACTGAGTGCCCGCAGTTTGGTATCTTCTGTCGGAAATTCCGGAAGCAGTATCAGCGTATCTGCTACACAGGCACCAATTCCGACGATCTGGCTCATGACTGTCCCTCCGCGCCTAATAACCGTATTTTTTCTTTTGCAAACAATGCAACACTTTTCACAGCATCCTTCATAAACAAGTCAATGGCATATACATCCTTTGACGAGGCAAAGACGGCATCTAGGAAGGCATAACATACATCTGTTCCGAAATTCACCTTCCGAATACCGGCTCTGACGGCAGCCCGGATCTGGTCATCCGGAATTCCCGAACCGCCGTGGAGCACTAACGGAATCCCCACCTCTTCATTGATAGCGGCAATCCGTCCAATGTCCAGCTTCGGTGGCTTTTTATACCGGCCATGGGCTGTCCCTACCAGTACTGCCAAGGCCGCTACACCGGTAGCCTCCACAAAACATTTGGCTTCCACTGGCTCGGTAAACTCATCCATGCAGCCATCATTAACCGTACCCACATGGCCTAATTCTCCCTCTACCGTTACCTCCACATAATTAGCGGCCTCTACCACTTTGCGTGTCAGTTCTACATTTCTGTCAAAATCCATAGCAGAAGCATCGATCATCACGCCTGTGCAGCCATATCGCAGTGCGCGAGTGGTCTCCAATTCCGATGCGCCATGATCCAGATGAAAGCATACTGGCACCTTCGCCTTTTTTGCCGCTGCCAATACGGATGGAGCCAAATAGTATCCGCTTCCTTCTTTAAACAGGCGACTATACGTTTGCAGAATTACCGGCGCATGTAAATCTTCCGCTGCTGTTATACAACCTATCACGGTCTCCATATTGTAGACGTTAAAGGCAGGAATAGCATATCCTCCAGCTTGCGCCAAAGCCAAAATTTCCTTTAATCCGACGAGCATTCTTTCTTCCCCTTTACTTTGTCATCAACAGCAGTAGTTCTTCCAAACTCAACAACTCCATGTCCTCCGGTTTTGCTTTCTTTAGTATTGCATATTCTGACGGGCTGGCAGTCACTAGGGTGTCCGCACCGCTCGCCAATGCATTTCGCCACCGTTCCTCTGCCACTTTGAGCATGACCTCCGGCATCCAAGTATCCATCAGCAGATTGCCCGCCCACATGGTATCTTTCCGGTTTAGCAGCATCTCGCGGATATCGGCACAGGCTGATACCGCTACTCGTAAGGGATCCGACTCTTCCAAATCGCGTGCCAACAGAGCCGGGTCCTGGATGGTAACGGTTCCACTTTTCTTTTTGGGCTTCAACCGCCCGGCCGCTATCATATCGGTCACATACTCTGTGAATGTCTTTACCTGCGTCCTAATCGGAATGTCCCATTCCTTGTATTCCCTCTGGAACACTTTTGCATCCGCTGGGTCAAAGGCCACCACTGTTTTGTATCTTGACAAGATATCTGCCGCTTTTTTCATTGTTTCCCTGGTTTCCTCCGCCGCACCCACTAGCGTATCCAGCGTATATCCGCTGTCTGGTTCTTCCAAAAGCACCGTAAAGACAATCCCTGCTTTTTTCAGCAGCCTAATCGCATTCACCCCTGCCTGCGGCATCCTGTATCGGGTGTCCATCCCCAGAAAGAGCAAAATATCCGACGTATCCGGCAGAGATGCAATTTCTTTTACCAAATCTGTGTCCATTACGGTTGTACCGTAGGGATTGCCGGTGTGTTCTAAATTGTCCAATATATGATTAATGTACTCAGGCAGCATCCCGTCTAAAGCCATCTGCAGCCGAACGTCTTTTGTAAATGACACTGGATCCCAGCCTGTGGCACATTCCTTAGTGCAGGCTCCACACAGGGCACATTCATAGATGTTGTCCGCCACCCCTTCTGCCAGCGTCGCCGCCCCTCGATTCACTAAGGATAGGCTCAATGCGCGAGCACGCGCGTTATTACGCTCATGACCTGTTGCGTTCCCGATCGGGCAGATATGTCGGCACATCCAACAAAAACGGCAGGCATCGATAGTCTCCCGGCTTTTTTTTGTTAATGTCATTAGCTTCTCATCCTTTCGCAGCCTCTGTTTCTTACCCTTACAGCCCCAACTTGTACGGGTTCATAATACCATTGGGATCCAGCTGCTTTTTCAGTCCCTCAAACACCTGCATTGCTGAACCGTATTGCTCCTTCATCAGACGCCCCAGCTTGATACCTACTCCATGATGATCATTAACAACGCCTCCATTTGCCAGTGCTGTACGTACCCCGCAACTCCATACTGCATTATGTAGCCGTAGTGCTTCGTGCGGATCCTGCGGCGGATTGTCAATAATAAATCGGTCGTACACCATACAGCCCCATTCGTACCAGTGAGAGAAGTGGGCAATAAATTTCGCCTGGGGAAAGTTGGTTTCAATCGCTTTCTTCATAGCCCAATAGATATTTTCAATCTTGTCGTAGGGCGCGATGGTATCCATGGTGCCGAACATCTGAGGCAAATCCATCATATTGCCCGGGTAAAAGAAGGTTATCTTCTCCTTCCACCATTTTTCTCCATATTCGCTGCCCATGTCCTCCGCCCCGTACTTAGCAAAGGTGTCCAGCAGGATTTTTTCCTCCAGTTCCACCAGTTCGGATACTCCCTCTATGGCCACATTCATGAAGGCACCATCCCGCTCTACACCTACAATTTTTTTAATAAGAGTAGAGGTTTCCGCCGGATCATACAGCCGCATGACCGACGGCTTGAACTTTTGCAGCAATTCGCGGGCTGCCTGAAACGCCCCCGTCATATCCTTGAACAAAAAGCCCCGGAAGCGCCGCTCCTCTGGCTGCTCATAAATGCGCATTTGTGCTTTGGTCATGACTCCCAGCGTACCCTCTGAACCGATAAAAATCTGGTTTAAATCCGGGCCGGCGGCGTGCTTGGGCGAGGGAGAGGTTTCAATGATGTCGCCATTTGGAAGCACCACCTCCATCTGCAACACCATGTCATCAATCTTACCGTATTTAGTAGACACTACCCCGATGCCCCGGTGAGCCAAGAATCCTCCTACCGTCGAGCAGGTCAGGGAACTGGGATAATGCATGGTAGCATATCCCTGCTGGTTGGCCGCCCACTCCACATGCTTGTAAATAGCGCCGGTACCACATTCCACATACATAGACTGTGTGTTCAGCGGCGCAATGGTGTTCATCCGTTTCGTATCCAGCAGGATACCGCCTGCCACCGGCAGCGCCCCGCCCTGGGTGCCGCCCCCACCACCCCAAGTTGTCACCGGGATTTTGTAATAGTTGGCAATTTTCAGCACCGCAGAGGTTTCCTCTGCATCCTTCGGCGATACAATAACGTCCGCTTCCGGCATGCGTAGGCCGCGGTCTGCCCACATCCGGGACAACCAAAAATAGTCCACGCCATGAGTCATCCGATCGATTTCCCGCATGGAGCAATTTTCCCGCCCCACCGCATCCTCCAGTTCGGTTAGGATCATGTCCTGTAAAAATTCATTCATAACTGTCCTCCTACTTCACTTTATCCGCGGCCAGCGCCGGAATATATTTGCAGAATTCTTCCAGTTCGGCAGTATAGTCACCTTCAATCTCTGCCATATGGTGGATATATGGCCCTTCAACCAGCTTTTTTTCCCATGCTGTAAGATTGTCAAATTTTGCCCAAAGATAGGTGCCAAAAGTATAAGGACCAGTTCCAGTAGTGCAGATTCCGGAAAGGAGACTGTATGCCCCATTATCCTGATCCATGCGTGCTACTGTGTATGTCCCGTCCTTCACTTGGAACCACTGCCGCATATTCACCATTTTTGCCTTGCTGTTTTCCGCCTTCAGCGAATAGGCAAACGGACCACAGTGCCATAACAGTTCCATATCCTTTTCCTTCGGATGCCGAACGGTAAATTCCCCGAAAAATGGAACCTTGCGTCCCAGAGACGCACAAGACAAAAGTGCCATTGTGATAGTTCCCAGCATATCCGATTCGCAGCCGATTATGTATCCTTTATCCGCCAGCACACTGTATGCCGCACAAGGCATGGCACCGACCGCCAACTGCATAGCCGTCCAGCATTCCGCCGACACCGCATCTACGTTATACTCTGCGATTATCTCTTCATACAGCAACACAAAGGCATACACCTTTTTGAGCAGTGGCTTTGATAAGGCATCGATCTCGTAACGGCTTTCTAAAAGCCGGGCGCCCTCTTCCAGTTCTTCATCCCGTTCCCCGAGAATCCGATTATATTTGTCAATAACTACCGCTAGGTTGACCGGCACAGTCTGGATCCCAAATTTTTGTAGCAGTTCACCCTCATTAAAGATAACCGAACAGAACGGCTTGGGACGAAGCCCCACCTGCGCCACACGCAGGTTTTGAAAGTTTTTAACCATGCAACACACCGACATGAATTTTTGAAGGCCACGGGCAAATATCCTGTCCTCAATTCGGCAACTTTCTATGTACGAAAACGGAATCCCGCATCTCTGCAACTGACGTGACAGGCCAAATAACCCGCATTGGCTATCGGTATAACGTGTTCCATCCTCTTCAAATTCGTCATCCAGCGGGGCAAAGATAAGTACTGGCTTACCCAGTTCCCGCGCCAGCAGAGCTCCCGCTTCCTCGTTGCCAAAGTTGCTGTTGAGTAGAATGACCCCATCCACTCCCTCGACCCGGAACCGTTCTGCTGCTGCCCGCGCGTCATCTTCCGTAATTAACACGTCCACCGGTGTGATGCCTTTCGTATCCACAAAACTCACACGGTCATCCGTAAATTGCTCCTCGATGTATTTCACCATTCGGCGCCCGCGTATTTCTGCCTTTTCCCAGTTAAAGATTCCGGGTCGCGGTGTTACATCACGCCGAATCGGTGCCAGACCAATTTTTATTTGATATTTCATCGCTCAACCTCTCCTCCCGATGATATTATCTAACAAAAGTCTCTAAAGCGACATATCATATAGTGCCTATATTTCATGGACAATACTATACTAATAACATCGTACAGACAGAGCATTGTGTAAGTAGTATGCGCATTTCTTATACAAACGAAGCGTTATAAAACGAAGCCAAACGGGAGGCTTCCCACTCTTCTCCAATGACAGATATCAGGCCTTTAGGACACGCATGCAGACATCGGCCATACGGCAGGCATTCCGGATGTCCACACGGCTTTAGACAGCGGCCGCAATTGGTGCACTGCGCTTTTTTAATCATCAGCTGAGGCTTTGGAGACAGGCCTTCCGGATTATGACACCACTGGCAATGTAAAGGGCAGCCCTTCAGGAACACCGTTACCCTTGTCCCTGGCCCGTCATGGACCGTAAACTCCTTGATATCAAATACTGTTCCAGTCATACTGTATATTCCTGGCGTGCTATGACATGATCTTGATACTCTCGATCCAACTCCACAAAATAGGCGCTCCAGCCCCAAATACGTACGATTAACTGCTGGTGGTTTTCCGGATGCAGCTGGGCATCCTTCATCTGTTCCGCGTTAACCTCACCGCCATCGGCGTCTATGCCGCCTAGCATCATGCTCTGCCCATTATTCCCCTGTTGAACACCGGGATAGAGATCGCTGTCTTTATTAAAAGACAGGAAAAAATCCTTCACCAGTTCCAAAGCCGATTCTTCTGAATATAATCCCTGTTCCATATCCGCCTTCAGATAAGGATACATTATTTTGTCAAAGCGGCCGATAGTATTGTGATAATCCCCCTCCAGCCATAAACCGAAGTGGAGAATTCGAAAACTTTGAAGGGCCTCCCTAAAATGGACAGCGCCATAACGCGGTACATGTTCCAAAATGGCGGCCAAATCTGTTTTTCCCTGCCGCAATGCCTCAGCACGATAACGATCCGTCAAGCCAAGCAACGCATCAATAATCCGTTGCCCATAAGCATCTACTGACTCACGCCGGGCCAGCAGTCCCTCTCGAATCACACCTTCATAATCTGATGAAAGATTAGACATGTAGCCTGACTCATGCACATAGTGCTAGGAGCGGATTTTCTCCCCTTTCTTCTTTGTAAAGACATCCGGTATGTTGCAAATAGTTCGGATATAACATATTTGCTCATCCGGCAGCAACACCGGTGTTTCAGCAGAAAACAGCCGTTCAGAACCTCAGGTCATACGTTCCCTCGGTGTCAACTTTTCTTTGGAAAACTCCGTCCCGAGGTCCCAGTCTACCGTGCGGCGAAAAGCATGATGCTGTTTACTCAGAAGATATTCATAAATCAGTTCTCCCTTCAATCGCTACAGGCTACTGGCCATCTTACGTGTCCCGGATCACCAGTGTTAGCATGCTTTCTCCCTGGATCGGCACTGTCGCAGTCTTTGCAGCAATTCGGATATGCAGTTCCAGATCCTGAACGGACGTATTCGCGAGAACCAGTTTTATGGAACCCTTCGCATCTTTTGATGCCACACAGTAAACATTCTCGCTAAAACTGCTTGAGCCGATTATATGATCGCCCCGATTAAAGAAGCGGCTATAATGCCCGATGGTATGGAATATCGGTGTATAACATATTGTTTTTGCCTGGGTGTTGTATATGACTGGAGCTGCGCAACCACCACGTTTCCTCCAATGGTAGGGCCCCCCTTTTTCATCGAGCAGAATGTTCCAGTCCACGCAAGCACACGCCCCATGATTCAGATCACCGGATATTTCTTGGGCATAGCGGAACCCCATCGCGGACGTAACATTTTGCTCAGGCTCCTTTTTAAGGCAAAACTCAGTAGCAATTAGTTTCTTTTCCGGAAACATCTCCGCCGTCATGGAAAGCTGTGGAAAATGGGTTCCAGAATACCAATGAAAGCCAATACCCCAGATTGTTTCTCGCGCCTTGCTATTTGAGAAAATTTGTACGGCACGGGAAAACACTCGTTCCTTATTATGATCCCAGACAATAATTTGCACATCATCCAGGCCTCGGGCCCTGAATTCCGGCTTAAGATAACGCACGGCCATTTCGGCCTCTTCTTCAGCCGTATATTGACAACTTTCCCAAGTCTGAACGGCATGAGATTCATTCTGAACCGTCACAGCGGATATTCGAATGCCTTTTTTGCGATAGGCTAGTAAATAATTCCCCACATATGCTGCCCAAGCGGCATAGTATTCCGGAAGCAACCTTCCACCTCGTTCAATGCGACCGGTATCCTTCATCCAAGCTGGCGGACTCCACGGAGAAGAAAAAAGAGTGAGCCGTTCGCCGACTGTCGTTACAGCAGCCCTAACTAGTGGCAGGATATACCGTTCATCTCGTTCCACAGAAAATGTACGCATCTGCACATCGTTTTCTTCCACATAGGTATATGGTTCTAGGCTGAAATCACAGGAGTGAATATGCAACCGACAAAAATTGTATCCGAGTCCTTCATTTGGATCGAAATATGCCTGAATAAACGTACGCTTAGTCTCCTCATCCAAGAGACTGTACACATACGCTGCTGATTCGGTCATCGCTCCGCCAAAGCCCAAAATCTCCTGCCTTTCCACCGCAGGCTCAATGGATATTACATTCCACTCCACCTGGTCGTTTTCTTCAAACGCCACGTTTCCGACAAAAGTTGCCGTTCGCTCCATACCCTTTCCGCTACTGAAAATATCTGCTGTTAACATGTCACTTCTCCTTTTTTGACCGAAAATGTGTCCAGTACTGTTGCAAGCTTTAGTTCCCGTGTGGACGGCAACGACAGATCCGGAGCAAGACTGGTTACCTGCACACCAATCCCCACCGAAAACATGCCGGCTGCATGGATCGCCTGGATCCCTGCCTGAGCATCCTCAATGCCGATACATCGTTCAGGTCGCACACGCAACGCATGGGCGCAATCCAGAAAAACTTCGGGATCCGGTTTAGCGCACTTTATTTGTGCCGCGTCCGCCACATAGTCAAACGCGTCAGATAACCCGATCCGTTCCAACACACGTTGCGCGTTCTTTGACGCCGATGCCACCGCCAAATTCAGCCGTGCATGACGGCACGCATACAAAAATTGCTGTACACCAGGGAGAATATTCGCTGGAGCCATCTGCTCAATCAAGTCCTTATAGTAGGCGTTTTTTCTGTTGGCAAGGCGATTCTTTTCATTTTCTGAATACGCCGCCTGTCGACCGTTGATCTCCAGAATGATCTCAAATGAACGGAGCCGCGATACGCCCTTAAGTCGCTCATTGTCCATTCGAATAAAGCGAAGTCCCAACTCGTCAGCCAGTCGTTTCCATGCCAAAAAATGATATTCGGAGGTGTCACATAGCACCCCATCCAGATCGAACAAAACCGCTTCTGGCTTGATCATATATCCTCCTCTTCACTATTAATCGATATAGAGAATTCACGTTCTACCGCTGTATGCATTTTATTATTCATTAAAAAACAAACCGGCCGAGTCCCCGTCAACCTAGTGATTTTCAAAGATTTCTGTTCGGCAGAGATCTTAAGTTTTTGCCCACGCCACCAAAGTTCCACTTCAATACCACTCCACGACCGGGGTAGATGCGGCTGTATACGCAGTTGTTCGGCGTATAGACGGAGACCCAGGAAACCCATTACCACACATTGCCACAATCCACCTAATGACGCGATATGGATCCCGTTGTCACTGAAATGCGGATCGGAGCCCAAATCCTGCCTGGCAACCTGTTCATACATGCAGAAAGCCTGTTCCATTTCCCCCACATCGGCCGCAAGGATACAATAGCTTGGTTTACTTAACGAGGAATGATGAAAACAGCGAGACTCATAGAAATAATAGTTTTTACGTTTGACCTCACTGCTAAACAGATCCTCCAAAAGCAAAAACAGCACCATCACATCTGCCTGTTTAGACACTTGGAAGCGGGAGAGGGTGTCGAGATCCGGAAAATCCTTCCGATAATCTTTTCCTCCGTTTCGATATGGCTTCAGATCCACATAAGGTAGGGATAAAAACGTATCGTCCTGCGGAACTATACCGTCAGAATTTGCCTTCGGAAGATACAGCTTTTTCATTTTTTCAACCCAGTCAGGATAGCACCTGTTAAGGTCTAATTTTTTATTTAATTGCCGTAATAAATCCGAATGAGTTTCACGCAACCGGTCATAGTACCGCACAGCCAACTGCAGGTTCCAGTGTGCCATATAGTTGGTAAAAGCATTGTTGTCACATTCTTCTGTATATTCATCCGGCCCGATCACATTTAGAATTTCGTACCGGTTTTTTACCTGATTATAAGTAACGCGGCTTGCCCAAAAAGAGGCAGTTTCAAATAACAATTCATAGCCGTATTGCTCCATAAATAAGATATCGCCCGTCACACAATAGTAATATTCGACAGCATAGGCTATATCTGCTGTAATATGGTGCTCCAGAAGTCCGGTCTTTGCATGACTTGCCTCTCCATAATCAATCCATGCGCTTTGCCAAGGGAACATCGCCCCTTTATAGCCACGTTTTTTCGCATTATCACGAGCCGCCGGTAAAGATAGATAGCGATACTCCAACAGCGATCGGGCAGCGGGAGGATCAGTAAAGACAAAAAATGGGAGCATATAGATTTCTGTATCCCAAAATGTGTGATTACGGTAGGTGCGTCCGGTCAGACCTTTGGCTCCGATATTCATCCGGTTGTCATGCACGGGTGCTGAAATGGTCAGGTGATATACAGCAAACCGAATAGCCATTTGATCGAACACATCGCCTGATTTAATAGTGACGTCCTTGCTTTCCCAAATCCTTTTTTCCCAACAGTCGGCGCTATCCTCATACAATAGTTCAAAACCGCGTTCGTTCCAAGAAAGACTATTTCTCCGTGCTATTTCCTGCAATTGCGCCTCACTCATGTTTTCGCATTCCCGGTCACGCGAAGTATACAAGGCAATAATTTTTTCCAGCTGTAAACTTTCTCCACATTTTACTTCGCCTGTATAAGTGTGGAAGATACATTCGTCGTGTTCACCAACCCGCCCCGGAAGTTCTTTACCGGCGACAAAGACGTGGGTAATTGACACCGTTGTGAAAAGGAGGTGCGATTGATCGGTCTCCTCTGTATATTGCAGCAATGGTCCGTCCGCATACTTGGTATGTAAGGTGAAATGGGGAACAGCAAACCGATTCTTTCCATTCAACCCCGTCATCACCTGAATCGTACAATCAGTTAGCGGGGTTATGATAACCTTTGTGCCGGCCTGATGTCGCTGACATAAAGATACGAAACGCTGGAACACAAAACGAGCCTCTACGCCGCCGGGCGAAGTCCATATAAACTGTCGGGTCAGCAGTCCGGTCTTCAAGTCCAGTCGACGCCGATATTCCCGGTACGTCCCCGTGTTCAAATTCAATGGCTCTCCGTTGAGTCGGATGTCCATGGCGAAAAAATCCACTGCATTCGGAAGTTCCGTAGATTGATTGGGCTCTGGATTTTGATCAAATGTACCAGACACGATGGTATATCGGAATACGCTGGTGTTCCCGGGCGGTTGGGGATACTCTTCCTCGACTGCGCTGCGAACCCCCATATATCCGTTTCCTAATGCAAACAAAGCCTGCTCCTTACCCAGAATATCCGCATCGAAAAAAGAACACTCAATTCCCCAGGCATCCCATTTCACATTGGTATTTTCCATATAATAAACGACTTCCTTATACATAATACATAGAAACAGCGGCGCTGCGGCAAACCGACAACGCCGCTGTTTTCTACTTTTAAATTGGCATCACTGCCGTCAGCCGATCATATGGCGCCGACGCAAACCGAATGCCACAATAACCGACAGCAACGCCACAATAACAGATATCACCGGTAAAGATTCCCCCGTGTCTGGAACATTAGGGGTCTCTGAAGATCCGGAATTTTCTTCACTAGAACTGCTCTTAAGTATCCGGCTTATTTCAACAGTAAAGCTCTTTCCATAAGCTGTCACCCTAAGAACACCCGTCGCCGCGCCGTCCGTCGTCTCAGTGGGGGCAACTACCGTGTACGCGGTATCCCACGTGATTATCGCATCTTCATAACTCATTGCGTCAGCAACTGCTTTTTCAATATCCGCCGCTGTGGTAGAGGCCGTAATCTCCAGGTTTTCTACCGCCTCTTTCGCCAACGATTCCAGAGACTGGATAGCCTCATCTGCAGTAATGCTCACAATCCACATATAGTTAGCAACAGGGACTTCAAAGGTCTTGTCTTGAATAATCATTCTGTTTTCCGTCACATTTTCTACGTTATACGTTAACTGGAGTATACTGTCCTTTTCTGTATCAATACTTAAAACCACTTTGCCGTCTGATACGGAGGAAGCCGCTGTTCCATCACCTTTAAAGGAAACCGAAGCCAGATCGATAAACCGATCTTCGGCATTCTTAGCTAACACCGTATCACCCCAGGTCACGATTTTAGCTGTCGTAACCATTTCTAATTTTGAAAATTCAAATTTATCGACTCCCAATATTACCATGTTTTCCAGATTTTTTAACTCTCCAAATACCCAAACCGAGGAAAGCGTCTCCACATTCGTCGGCAGGATAATGTCGTGCAGGGAGGAACCCCGAAAAGCTGAACCCTTGATTGCTGTAACGGATGCTGGAATGATAATATCTTCTAGAGAAGTACAATCCCGGAAACTGTTTTCACCAATCTGAGCCAAATTTTTTGGGAGCCTCACATATTGCAGGGATGTACACCTCTGGAAGTTCTGGCCACCCATCGTGGTAATGCCATCGCCGAAGATAACCACCTTAAGATTGGGGCAATCCTCACACTGGGTCCAATCAAACTTAGTGACAGAATCCGGTACGATCAGCACTTCCAAGGTATTCAAGCCCTTAAAGGTTACATTGGCGACAGTTGTCACATCGTCTGGAACGATGACTACCTTGGCCGTAAAACCATCCGGCTGATAAGTATTGCCGTTGAAGGTATAGTCAAGCGGATCCGCCACATCGTCGGCTGTGTAGGAGAATGTTTCATACCCCGCTTTAATCGGCAATTCAAATGCGATATCCACGGCTTTAGCAATGCCGGAAATCGTGAGGGTCCCGACAATGTATCCATCCCGTACATCCGTACGGCCTTTTTCCTCCCCGTCTATCTCAACAATTGCTCCATTCACTGCACGGAGTTTGAAGAAATCCCGTTTCCAGGACAGGGAAAAAATCGAATCGCCAATAGCTGACTTTGCCGCAGTTTCGATAGCTTCAGCGGTAGTATCATTGGTAACCGTCAAAGTGTCCAGAGCGGCACGTACAGCATCGGCCACAGTTTCAAGCTCATCGTCTACTCCGGCGATGCTTATTCTACCGATAAAGCCCGCCGTCGGGAGCGTAAATGACTTGTTCACTGTATCTACCGACAACTTATCCGCCAAACCGGATATATAGGGAACCGTGAACTCGCTGTCTATCGCAGGAATAGAAGTCAGAGTGACGGCGTTTTCAGATGCATTTGATTGCAGGGTGGTTATATCGCTCGAAAAAGTTACAGAGGCCAGATCGACAAACCTATCCCCGGCATCCTCGGCCATCTGTGTTCCGCCCCACGTTGCAATTTGGGCGTTCGATGCCTGGCTAAACCATGTAAATGCGAATTTGTCAATACCTAACACTATAATCTTGTTCAAATTTGGCATTTCAGCAAATGTCCAAACGGACGAAGACACGGAACTGGTTACTTCGGTAGGCAGAACCAGTTCATGTAAGCCGGTGGCTCGGAACGCCGATCCCCCGAATCCAGCAACGGTAGAGGGCAGAATCAAGTCCTCCAAAGCTGTACATCTGTTGAAAGTTTTTTCACCGACTTTTGTCAATCCTTTTGGTAATTTGACATACTTCAAAGACGTACAATTCAAAAAATTATTTCCTTCAAGTTTTGTAATGCCATCGCCGAGAATAGCGACTTTCAGGTTGGAACATCCTTCACATTGCGTCCATTCGAATTTGGTAACAGAGTCCGGTACAATAAGGACTTCCAAGGAGGACAGATTTTTAAAGGTCGAATTAGCGATCGTTGTTACGTCATCCGGAACAATGACCACCTTAGCGCTAAAGTTAGCAGGAGCAAATGTGGTGCCATCAGCACAGTAGCTATCCGGATCCGCAATGTCTGTTGCCACATAGGAAAAGGTTTCATATGCTGCCAAAATAGAGCGATCGATCACAACATCTGCCTTATCCTCTCCGCTGGTCACAGTAATCATACCTGTGATAAAACCATCTCTGACCTCTGTACGGCCTTTTTCAACACCATCCACTTGAACAATAGCTCCATTCACCGCGCGCAGCATAAAAAAATCGCTAGACCATGATGCGGTGGCCTCACCAATCACATCATTGACCGCAGACAGAATATCATCAGCCGTTGTCTCATTCGACACCGCCATGGTATTAACGGTTGCTTGTGCTGCGGCTGCAGCCTTTTCAGCTTCGGTCTCCCCTTCCGCCTGGACAGGGAACAGGGATGTCAGGCAGGTCACAAGAATCGCCAAGACTAATAGAATGGCCAGGGGCTGCTTGCTTACTCTTTGCATCTTATTCTCTCCTTCATAGTTTTTAATCAAATCCAGCAGCATGTCCAAGCTGACTGGATAGATTCAAAATTAGAATGTGTTGACCTATGCCGTTGTTATCACTATCGCGTTCGGATCAAACGCGCAAATGGAGTTAACAATATTTTCGGCAAAAACCAACTCAGTTGTACTGCCGATCACGCCATAATACCCCAGCTTTTTCCCCGACTGTTGAATATATGTGTT
>ERZ826051.555-NODE-555-length-42222-cov-30.237413_pt1 | contig 42222 bp, 52 predicted proteins | sample MGYA00519928_ERZ826051 | MGnify/ENA primary metagenome ERZ826051 (study PRJEB31778, sample SAMEA3449219) | human gut metagenome | biome: human gut; feature: human-associated habitat; material: faeces | place: United Kingdom | collected 2010/2012 ...
GCGTCCTTTGTCTGGATGTAAGCCCCGTTTTTGATCATCAGCCCCAATGGGGCTTTTGTCCCGATTGGGATCCCGTTTGCTCTGCGGCCATCGTTTATAAAACGGATCCGCTCACTGGTACGGTCGGCCTCGTCTTGCGCGACAGACAGCATGATGTTTACCTTCAGGCGGCCGGCGGCAGTCTGCGTCTCATAGCTCTCCTCCGTTGCGCACCACGTTACACCGGCCTTTTCCAGCGTTGGCTGGACAGCGTAGTAATCGGCTACGTTGCGAAACCAGCGATCAAGTTTGATAAAATAGATGGTATCGATTTTGCCGGCCTTGCAATCCTCCAGCAACCGGAGGAGCGCGGGACGTTTTCGGTACGACTTGCGGGCAGATATGCCTGCATCCTCGTAGACGCCCACGACCTTTAAGCCGTGGGCTTTTGCGTAGGCAAGGAGCCGCGCACGCTGCTCCGCGAGGGAGTAGCCGTGGCGGGCCTGCTCCTCACTCGAGACGCGCACATAAAGCGCGGCGCGTATCTGCTTTGGCATGGTGTTACCTCCTGATAAATCCGATGCTCCCGCAGAGTACATCGAGCGTTACGCCGTATATTAGGACCGTGAGCACAATCGCAAACAAAGCCAAGATGATCCTCTTTTTCGTGGCGATTGACCGCTCCAGTATGGCACAGCGCTCGTTGCCAAACGCGATCTGCTGGAGCAGCAGCTTGCGCTCTGAGTCCGGAATTGGCTCATCCTGCGGGTTGATGCCGAAAAATTGGTTGATCGATACGCCGAGTACGGCGCAAATAGGGCCAGCCGTGTAAACGGACGGAGCCTTTGATCCCGCCGTAAAAAAGTTGCTGACTGTTGAGATCGGGATGCCGGATTGCTCTGCAATGTCTGCGTTGGTCAGCCCTTTGTCGTGCCGAGCCTTACGGCACAGATCCTGCAAACTGTCCATTTGGATTACAGTACATCTCCTTTTTGCCTCCCCATAGTTTGGCATCTGTGCCAAGATGTGGGGAGTAAGCTTTTGCGTGCGCATACCAGCAGACTGAGTTGCGATATCAAGGGCGCACATGATACGATAAGCGCAACGGGGCGGTTATAGCCCACCGCTCCTCAGGATCCGCGGCGCTGCTGCGGAGGCGCCGTGGATCCTGTTAAACCGCATATTTAGTCATCGCGCAGAATCGAGCATAAAATCCCTCCAAACAATGATTTATTAATTATAGTTTACGGCAAATCGTCTGCATCTGCAAGGCAAAGTTTCCGCGCCGGGCGTATTTGGATGATTGCACAAGTACCGACGCGCCAATGAAGCAAAACGCCGAAACGGAAGGGGAATTGGGATGGAACGAGGAGACCTGATCTGCAAAATCTGCGCACAGCTGGACGGTTTGCCGCCGCCAGTCCTGCGCGTAGCCCTCGCGTTTGTGCGAGGACTACATTAGAGTAAAAGCCCCCGGATTCGGGGGCTTTTACCTATATCTTGATCGGCATTTGGCGGTACGGGGAGATCTCCTCGACAGAGATAATGCGGGTGTCCCCATATCTCTCCAGGTCCTGCGCGATTTGCTCCTTGACCCCGATCGCCTGGCCGACAGGGGCATTGACCTCAACGATGATCTTTAGCACGCTCCCACACCTTTCCGATATCCGCATCATGCGTAATGTCGATGCACCGATCCATGATCGCTCTGCATTGAGGGCAAACGGGAGTAGGTTCTGTAGTCGCGCCCTCGCAAGTAACGCAAAACCACAAATCGAGCGGGGGGATACCCCGCCATTCTGAGTGCCTTCTGGTTTCCTTCATTTTAGCCTCCTCCATCCAGTCTCGTGCCGCACCTCCGGCAATAATGCCAGTCGCGCAGATCAAATTCCCGCAGATCTTCGTGCGCGTTCAACGCGCAGCAAAACGGGCACACCAGATCGATCTCTCCCGTTGCATACCGGTAGACCTTCCACTTCCCGCGCACCACCTCTTCCACGTCCCGCGCCTGCCGATAAACCTCCTGTCGGCACATTATTCCGCCTCCCTCAACATATCTTTGATCTCGTCAATATTTGCCCGGATAATATCCATCGTCACGTCGCTCTGGATGTGGTGTGCAAACACGGTCTTGTCCGTTGCGTCTGCCCCATAGTACCCCGTAAAGACGTCGCCGTCGGGCGATGTTGCGGCGATGCACAGGCACACGGGGTCAAGCCCCGCGATGACCTGCAGCGATTCTTCCAGCCATGCCGCATACGGCTGTTTCGTGATGTCGTTCATCACTCCACCTCCTGCCCCCAGAACTCGCGAAGACAGCTCCTGCAATTTTTATCCACGCTCCCGCATAACGTTGTTCCGGGAACGCGATAATTCTCTGACAATCGGGATGGGCACAAGTCGATTATTCCATCGTCGGTAAGCATGACCTGTGGGAACAGCCGCAGAAAATCGCTCTGCCGCGTCTTGCGCGGATGCTCCTCCGCCCACTTCTCCACAACGGTCACGCTCGCCTCCGGATGATCCATGCACCACTTTTTGCAGTCAGGTAAACATCCCAGCTGATGCACTGCAAACAATGGGCAAGTAGCGCACAGGCGCCCATTACACATCCTTTTTCGCTCTTTGATAAACTTCACCGCATCCATATTATTCTCCCTTCTCCAGCATGTCCGCCGCCGCTCTTAGGTCGTCCGGCAGCATAATCGGAACATCATGGATATTCGCCTCGGCCCACTCCGCGTATTCGCGCAGCATCGCAATAAGCCCCTCCCGCGTCGGCTTTTCGCCGATCGCGTCAGCCATTGCGCCCATAAACGTGCGGTCGTCAGTCAGTCCCATCGCCGCCTCCCAAAAGATCCATCTGCCGTGGCTGGATCTCCTCCACGCGCACCACGCGCGTGTCTCCGTACTTCTCCAGATCCATCGCGATCTGCTCCTTGACCCCGATCGCCTGCCCCGCAGGCGCGTCTACTTCCACGATAATCCTCAGCATCTTGTCCTCCTCACATCAAACATAGCTGCCCATCATCTGGTGTTTTGAGCATCCGTTCTTTCGCCAGCCTGTAAAAATTCCGATCGATCTCAAACCCGTATGCCTTGCGGCCCAGCTCTTCTGCCGCGCGCAGCGTCGCCCCGGAACCGGCGCACGGGTCGATTACCACATCCCCCGGATCTGTGAAAATCTCGACCAGCCGCTTCAGAACTTTTACCGGCTTCTGCGTGGGGTGGATCTTCGGGATTTCCTTCCCGTCCCGTTCCCACGCAAACCAGTCGAAAACCATCTTCCCGGTTCCACGCACCGCCTTGCCATTTTCATCGATCTGGCGCCCGTTATTAAACTTCGGCAGCTTGTCCCTGTACAGCACCACGGCAAACTCCGTAGCGCCCACAATCCGCATGTTCGCCTTCAGCACCTGCGCCGAGTAGTTTTTGCAGAAAAAGATGGGGAACCAGTTCTTAAACCCGTATCGCGCGCCGTACTCCGCCACCGTATGGATCTGGTCAAAGGCGCAGAAAACGATCATCGCCGGGGCCTGCCCCTTCTGCTTCGGCTCCGGCTTCAGCAGGCGGGAGCAGAAATGCATATACTCCGCGATCTTGAAATAGCCGTCCGAGTTGAAAAAACTCTTCCGCGCGAACTTGCTCTCCCCGTTGGCGTTGTTTCCGCCCTTGTACCACATCGGATTGCTGCCATATGCGTCTGCGCCGACGTTGTACGGGATGTCCGCGATCACAAGCTGTGCTTTGGGGATCCCGTATTTCTTGTAGTTCTGGAAGTTATCGTGAAACAACTGCGCGCCCATTGCTTTTCGCCCTCCTCACCATCTCCGCGATCTTCTCCTCCGTCTTTTCCTTCCCGTGGGCCTTGTAATAGCCGTTGAGCGCCCCGAGGTTCAGGCCCAGCTTCTTGCCCCACGCATAGAGAGACATCGTCCGCCCGTTCACTGTGGCCGTGCGCGTCTCCCGCTTTTTATGCTGCTCGTGCAGGAAGTTGTCCCACACCCAGTACCCGTCCACCGCGTCCGTAAAGCTCAGCAGCACCACCAACCGCCCGTCCCTGTCTGCTTTCAACAGCTCCCGAATCCGTTCTGCCTTTGATGTGTCATCGCTAAAGGCAGATTCGATGATGGCCTTTGCGTTTTCGCACTGTTCCGGCTCCAGCCCCGTGTCCTCGTAGGCGGCGAGGCGGCTCCACGCCGCTTCTTCCCACTTGCAATTCATGGCGCAGTTTCCGCCAACTTCGAGGCATTCGGGGCCGTAAAAATGTGTGCAACAGATACCGTTTTCGTGTGATGTTTGCTTGCTATGTTTTGTCAGTCGTTCCATACTATTTTTTACCCTCCTTTATCATTTTCGCGACGATGGGCCACGCCGCTTTAAACCATTTTCCCCAGCGGCGGCATACGCGCCCGTTATCATGGCAAACCGGCTCACGCGGGCAAACCGCGCACGGGGACTGTGGGACGGGGGACTGCGCGTCTGCATGGATCACCATTGCGTCACCTCCACTTTGATAGATCCGCCATGCCACACCTCATGCGTGACACGACGCACCCACCTTTGGTTGTCGTCCGGCAGGATCCAGCCCTTTAGGGCGTCGACGATTGCCTTGCCGATGACGGCATGGTTGTCGATATCGAGGCGATCGTCCCACAAAAACCGGATTGATACCGGAGCAGACGTCAGGCGACGCGGGATACCGGCTTTGCGCAGCGCTGCGCGGGTGATTGCGTGCAGCTCCTCCGCATCGCGCTTGCGCTGCTGCCAGCACTTGCCGGCGTAGTAGGCATTTAACCCGTAGCGCTTGTTCCACGCGGCCTTCCCGCGCTGCGTCGGCGGGTATTGAATTGTAAACTCGGTCATATGTCACCACCTCATGTACTTGTCAAGATCCGCTTGTGTCGCTTCATGGATCTGTGTTTGCTCGCCGGGGAGGTCATCCTCCCATCGCCCCTGATTGAGCCACGTGGACGGGTTCGGGATATACCTACCGCCATCTTTCAGCCAATCATTGCTCTGCTTCTGCTTTTCGACGGCGGCAATGAGCATTTCGACGGGAACCTTGACTTTGCCGAACGCCTTGCGAGCATCGCCCTTACCAACTTTGCGTGGATACGCTGCCCAAAACGTGTCAAACGCGCTTGCGCGGGTTGGATTCGGATTAGGATTCGGATTGGATTCGGATTGGATTGGATTAAGGCCGCAAGTTGCGGCGGTTTGCGGCAAGTTGCCGCGAGTTGCCGCAATCTGCGGCGAGTTGCCGCAAGTTGCGGCGGTTTGCGGCGGATCGGCATCCTCCGGCCCTGGGAATTTAGGTTTGCAGTCTCGAATCCGCTGATGCTCATTCCAGCCCGGTAGCCAGTAGATCAACTTCCCGCCTACAGTGTAGAGGGAAATCAGTCCTACGGTCGCCAGTGCGTCGAGGGCGTCAGTAATATTCTTTGCTGTTACCTGATCTCGAAGCGGAAATATATGCCCCTTGATGATTGCGGGGCGGGCATCTCCTCGCCCCGCATCATCCGCCTGCGTAATTAGTCCAATCCATAGCCGGAATTCAAAATCCTTCAGAGCTGCGATCTTCTCGTTCGTGCAGATGCTTTCCTTAATGATTCTGTTCGGCATGGCACACCTCAGAACGGGATATCCGGATCATCTTCGATTTCGTCGAAGTCGGATGCATCCACGTTTACGGCGTGCACTGCTGGCTGCGCGTCCTGCGGCTTGCTGTCACCGAAATAGATGCTGTCGGCGATAACCTCCGCGCTGCGGCGCTTGTTGCCGTTGTTGTCCTGCCAGTCGCGAATCTGCAGCCGACCGGACGCAATAGCCATACGCCCCTTTGTGAAATACTTTGCGGCGAACTCCGCCGTATTGCGCCACGCGACCACGTCGATGAAGTCCGTCTCCTTGTCGCCGGACTGGGACTTGAAGTCGCGGTCGACGGCCAGAGAAAAGCTGGTGACAGGGGTTCCTGACTGCGTTCTGCGCAGCTCGGGGTCACGGGTCAGGCGACCCATGATGACAATCTTATTGAGCATTTACTTGTCCTCCGTCCCGAGTGTGCGCTGCTCGGAGAATTTGTAGATCAGGTGGGCGGCGTAGGAGATCGCCTGTGCCAGATCCAGCTCGGACGATCCACGCAGCTTGCTCCACGCGTAGGAGATCTCCTTGGCGCCATCGCAAAGGGCGAGACGGATGCGGTCCGGCTTTGTCTGCAGAGTGAGGCTGTACCGCCCGCCGGGCTGGGGGGGGGCGTGCTGCGCCTCCGTTTTGGGCGGCGTCTCCCGCGCCAGAAACGCAGCAGGATCAACACCGGCGACCTCCACAAGCAGCGGATACGCCGAGGCCGAAATCGAGCCTCGCGAGAGGCAGTTGGAAAAATACGACTGGGTGCGCCCCATGCGGCGCGCAAGATCGGCCATCGTGTAGCCGCTGGCCACGCAGTGTCTGCGGATGGCCTCTGCGTTGATTTTTACATACGCTGAGTTCATGTTGCTGTCTCCTTTTTGTTGTTATAGATAGTTTTTACCAAATGCGCGGATAAAATCATCCACGCTCCAGCCCTGTTCCTGCATACACTTGAGTTGTCCGTAACGGCGCAGACGGCGCATCTGTGCGCCGCTGCGGTGGACGGAGGACGGCCCGAAGATGTGGCATCTGTTATGGCACAGGTACACAGTCAGCCCGTAGACCTCGCTTTTGCGGCGGTACGCGCCGCCGAAGATGTGGCTAATGGTGGCGGTCTAAGGGATCGTCCGCTCCGTTTCGCCCACAAAGGAAGCACTTTCTATCCATTCCGCACACGCTGCATCACCTCCCCCATTCCTCCTTCATCCGATCCAGCTCCATCGGCGTCAGCGTCTCGATGCCCGCCTCCTTGCAGCCGCCGACCACCTCGTCGATCAGCCGCGCCATGCGGCGGCTGTTGTAGGTGGACGAGCCGTAATAGGCGCGGATCACGATCTGCTCGCCGTCCGCCGTAAAGCCGACCTGTTCCGTCGGCCAGCCCGTCCCCAGCATCTCCCACGCCTTGCGGAAGGTCTTGGCCTCGTCCTCCGCCAGATGGAAATCCTTGAACGGCCCGATTCTCCGAACGTACCCGATGTAAAGCTCTTCTTTCGTCGTGCCGAGCGCCTCACCGAGCTTGTCGAGCAGCTGCCACATGTAGCGGTTGGCATCGAGACTCCGCTTCTGCCGCCATTCCTTCAGCTCGGCGACGTACTTCTTCGGTTCTGCGTACTGGCGGCATACCTCCGCCACTTGCGACGGGGCCTCCGCCCGCAGGCAGAGCCATACCCCGTCCCGATCCTGCTGCCAGCTGACCCGGTCGAATTTTACCTCCGTCATATGGGGATCTCCTCCTCCCTCGGCCACCGTCCCGCCTTCAGGCACGCCGCCAGGTATTTTAGCCGCGGGAGATACGCCCGCTCGATCCACTCCGCGTCATACGGGATCGGGTGCCGGGATATCCGGTCCATCTGGATCGGGAGGAAGTAGTTGCCGTACTCGGCATCGGTGAGCCGATAGGCGATGATCTGGCACTCCTTCCGGCGGCGGAGTCCGTGGCCGGAGGCGAACATCTCGACCTGACACTGCTGGCGGTATGCCTTTGAGACGGCAAAGGGCTTATCGCCCTTGTGCGTTTTGACCTCGCAGATCGTTGCGGGGGTCTCGCCGTCGAGGTTTACGCGGAGTCTGAGCGACGGGATACGGATCTGGCGATCACGCTCCACGATGCCGAGCGCGTCGAGGATGCGATGCTCATACGCCGTCCCCGCCCGCATAGCGGGCGAGGCGAAGGTCTCTGCGCGGATGCCGAGTTTCACCGCCCACCAGCGCCGGAACGACTCGGTGTCCCACGCGCGCATGATCTGCGCCGTGTCGCTGGCACCAAACCAGCCGGAGCGGTCCTGATCCCGAATCATAGCTTGCCCACCGCCCGCTCCAGATGGTCGAGGCGATCGAACCAGCCCATCATCGTCGCCAGCTGCTTATCGCTGATGTTGAGCGCGGCGAGGAGATCGCGATGGCTCATGCCGCGCTGCTCCTTGGCGGTGATGAGCCGCTCAAGGCGCTCCTTGACGGCGTAGATGTTATGGCGGGAGAGGTCGTCCTCGCCGTCGTCGCCGTCTCCGTCCGCCCAGAGGGCAAAGCCGAGGCCGGTGCGGATCGCCACGCCCTTGACAAATGCGCGGGCGAGCGCATTGTTGATCCGCAGCTGGTTGAGGGTATCCTCATAGACCACAAGCGTGCCATTGAGGAGCGGCATGTCGTAGGGAAACACCAGGTCATCGATGTGGATCTCCACGCGGACAAACCAGCACTCCGTGACGCGCCCCTTGCTGGTCTCTACGCGCATCTGCGGCCAAAGGTATGTCCCGGTACCGGGGCACGGCACGGGCGTGTAAAACACGCTCTCCGCGCCGTTTTCGTGCAGGAGCTGGGCGCATTTTGCCCAACTGAGATACGGGACTTTGATGGGGTTCCCGCGCTCGTCCTTTGCGTCGCGCAGCGAGCAATACGGGCGCACATCGAGCCGGGACAGCTCGGCAAACGGCTTTAGCATGATCTGGCCTCCTTCCACGCGCCGGAGGCCATCTCGGAGGCGGTGTGATCCTCCCAGAGCTGATCGATGTACGCCAGCTGGTCAGCCGTAAAGCAGCCGAGCTGAAGCCGGAGCAAGCTGCGCGTCGCGAGGCGGCAGTGCGGGCAAAGCAGATCGGATTTGTTTTTGTCCCCGCCGCAAACGGGGCACTCGTCGGCCTCGTACTCGTCGAGGTTGCCCAGCTCCTCGCCGCAGTGCGGGCAGTAGATGTCGGTGACGGAGCCGTACTCCGGCGAGTCGTAGTGTTTTTCCAGCGGCGCGGTAAACGAGCCGCCGCAGTTATCGCAGATGTATGTCATGGGTTGTCTCCTCCTCGGTGTCGATATCAACGTACTGATATTGGTTCGCTCGACCGCCCATAAAAAGGCGGGTGAACGCCTTGCGGACGGTGGCGTATGGCTTGCCGGTCATCTCGGCCAGCTCGGCGATGGAGTCGGCCTGTGCGATCGGGAGCCGGTATTTGTCGCGGGTAACAAGCTGGTACACCCGCATCAGCATCACCCTCCCTTGCGCCCCGGCGGGCCGTCCCCGCCGGGGCATGTCCGTTACATCATCACCGTTACAAGATCCCTCTCAATCTCGTCCTTCAGCGCTTCGCTCAGATACGACTTGATCGTCTGCCGCGCTGCGAGCTTCCACATGCCGCCGTCCGCCTCCGTAAAGGTGATCCCGCGCTCGTCGATGCGGATCAGGAACAGCCCCTCCGGCTGCTCCACCTCCTGAAACGTGCGGTAAGGCCGCAGTTTCACCAGCGGGCGGATCGTGCTGTTCTGCTGGAGCGAGACGCCCTTCGACGTCACGACCGTCGTCGCAACGCCGATGTCGTTGTAGGTGATCTTCGCGCCGGTCGTGATCTGGCTCAGCAGTGTCAGTGTGTACGTCCGGTCTGCGCTCTCCTGAAAGCGCGTCTGCAGGGCCACCGCCGCCTGATCAAACGGGAGCTTCGTCTGGCTGTCCCATCCGGGAACGTCCTTCGCCTGCGCATCATAGTAGACGATGCGCTTCTGGCGGAGGTCATTGCGGGGATGCCCGAAGCAGGACACCGTCAGATGATCGCGCACAGACAGGTAGATCCGGCTCCCCTCGAGCAGTGTGGCCTCGGTTTTCACCATCTGCACCAGCGCGTCCAGACTGTTCAGGCTGATCGGATCGGCGTAATCCAGCTCAGGGCGGATCTGCTCGATACCACCGTTCGAGACGCTGTACATAGTGCCCGCGTTGTCCGTCACGATCTTCGGCCCGGATACCTCAATGATCTTTTCGATAGCTGCCTTCAGCATGTTCATTCTCCTCCTTACGCAAATTTAATGAGTTTGAGTTCCGCCGGCTCGCCCTGCTCCGTGCAGTCCACGGAGAGCTGTCCCGGCACCTGCGGCGTCATCTCGAGCACCGTGTCACGATCCGCCACATACAGCATCGTCGTCACGGGGTTCGCCGGTGCGAGCTTGGTCGTCACCGAGCAATTGACAACGACGTTCTGACGGCTGTCGTCGGGGCAAAGCTCCAGCGTGATTGTCACCTTGCGCTTTGCCTTCGCCGTCGTGTTCGGGTCGAGAATGTTCTCCACAATTGCCGCCATCGCGTAGTCCGCCCTTTCCTGAAATGCGCCGTTGCACATCTGCAGGATGGATTTTCTGAGATCTTCGTTCATGTCCTGGTTCCTCCCTTATATGTCCACCCATGTATACCGGGTGTTCTTCGATTTTCCAATGGCCTTGCTCACCGTCTGATACGGCTTGCCGGTCATCTCGGCCAGCTACTTGCAGCGTTTGCTGCCGACCTGGTTGGGCGGCAGGCACTCGCCCCGCCGCCAGCGGGCGACATAGGACTTGCTTGTGCCGACCTCGCGGCTGATCTCGACGTCATTTTTGCCGGCAGAATACAGCTGGCGCATCTGATCATAGATCGGGGCTGAGGGCCTCCCGCTCGGCGGGGGCAGCCGAAGCTTCACCCTCCGGCGGCGGCCTCCGCGCGGCTCGAAGGCCACGCAGCCGCAGCCGGTGAGGGGCTTGCCCTCGGCGTACTCCGCGGCAAAGGCATACAGTTTGGTGTGCCCTTTGATCTCGGCATAGTTGCAGAGATAGCCGATCACGCCGGCGCCGACGCCGTAGCGGCACTTTTTACACTTAATCATCCCCGCAGCCTCCTTCGGGGAGGACGATCGGCATCCAGTGCGTCGCCTCTAATGCGTGGGGCGCATCCGGAACTTCGTCCCGGGCATTAAAAGCCTGATGGACGGCGGAGTACTCCACGGACAGGACGCACGGCGTCGGCGTGAGGATTAGGTACTCCCCGCTGCACGGGGGGAGGGCATCCTCGACGGAAATCCAATCTTCCGCGCGCATCAGCGGTCACCCCCGATCCGGCAGATGAGCCGCACCGCCGAGGCGGCGATTGCTGCGGCGCCGATGTAGGCGCAAATCCATGTGATGGTCACTGGGCAAGTCTCCTTTCCACGTCCTGCGGCGTGAACCGCTGTCTTGTGTTGGTCTCCGGGTCGACGATGTCGATGTACTCATAGTCCCCGTGCGAGGACACGATGGCGAGGTTCAGCAGGATCTTTACACGATCCGGCGGGCGATCAAAAATCACCTTGTACTGGGGCTTCTCTCGCTTTGCCATGGGTTACTCCTCCTTCTTCTGCTTCCGATCTTCGGCGGCGTTCGCGCCGTCGGCAAACCCGCTTGCGTACGCCAGAAATAGCTTCCGCTGCTCCGGCGACAGGCAGCTTACCTCAGCTGCCACGCGGGCAAATGCTCTCTTATCCTGCTGGGTCATAAACGTCACCTCCTGTAATTGACCTCTCAGCTCATTGTGCGGCAAAACTTGATCATGTTGTCGCAGATTGCCACAAAGAGCGACCCGATGATCGTACCGAGCAACACCGCACGCTTGATGTAAGCGTGATAGCATGGGATATCGCCGTCCTCGTCGCCATACTTGCGTACCTCGTCATACACTGCCCGGATGTGCCGGACAAACGCGATGAGCGATGTATGCAGGGCGTATGTCTCAAGGATCACTGCGATTATGCGTACTGCTTGCATCACTTGCTCACCTCCTGTGATACAGTCACCGATACATGTTCCATGGTCACAGTATAACAGGACTTAATCACAATGTCAAGCGTAAATTTGTTCCGTGGTCACAGTTCTGCTTGACTTTTCTGCTGCTACATGGTTTAATATAAGCGAGGAGGTGATACCCCGTGACGACCGTAAACGAGCGCATTAAGGCCATAATGCAAGCGCTTGGGATGACAAACACGGCATTTGCAGATAGGCTTAATGTCTCTCAGTCGTTTGTTTCAAAAATTGCGGCTGGGCGGTCGATCCCCAGCGACCGCACGATCTCGGATATCTGCCGCGAGTTCCATGTCGATGAGCACTGGCTCCGCACCGGAGAGGGAGAGATGTTTGTACGTCTGTCTCTCGAGGAGGAGCTGGCGAAGTACGCGGCGCAGGTGCTGACGGATCCGGATCGTGAGTTCCAGCGCCAGCTCCTGCGGATCATGGCGCGGCTGGACCCGCAGGACTGGAGCGCGCTGGAGCGGATCGCAAAAAAGATCCGGCAGGAGCCGTAAGCAAAAAAATCCCGTCCCTTGATTGGGGGCGGGATTTTTTTGACGGATGAGAGGGGGGAGGGGGGACTATAGGGGGGAGAGGGGAGAGCCTTCCGCGTAACAAGATAGATTCTTTTTATCTACTTAGGGGAGTATTTCTTTTCTTTGCTTCTTTCTTTTCTTTGCGCGGAAGCAAGTTGCAAGCAAACCGGAAGCAAATAGCAAGCAAAACGGAAGCAAACGGAAAGCAAAAAGAAAGCACCCAGCAATCACGCTGGGTGCTGTTTGTTATATGCGCTCTCCCTCGATAACATCGAGGATCCACTGGTCGCCGCGCTCGATCTCCTCCTCGGTCAGGCCATCGAGGCCATCGTTGTCCTGCCCCTGATTTGATGCATAGACTGCGGTGTGCCAAAAGTCGAGCATATCGTCGAGATCCTCATCGCTGGAGACGATGATGTCGGAGCCAGGCAGACGATCGGGGTGGGTGCGCGGGAAATCGGGTTCCAGATCCTGCAGGCAATCGGGGCTGTAGCCCATGTCCCAGCCGCCGGTATAACGGCGGAGGGAGACGGTGACGGTACGGGTGGGTGTGGTGATAATCATGTTATGCTCCTTTCTGGCCGTCGTTGACGGCCTTGAGCAGGATCTGCTCGATGTAGTTGGAGAGAGATCTGCCGTCGGCGGCGGCCAGTTGCTCGAGACGGGACTTTAAGCCAGCATCGATGCGTAGGCCGACGGTTGCGGTTTTAGCCATGGTTACGCCTCCTTACTTACGCCGTCCTGCGCGTCCAGATACTGGATGATTTCCGCGCGATGGGCTTTGATATAATCGCGCGTTGCGTCCTCCTGCCCGTCCCACATGGTGTATCTAAGTTTGCCGTCCTTCTTGCGCGTGATCCGAAACGCCTGCACGGCCTCCTTGACCGTGACCTCGCTCCAGTCAGGCCCCATCCCGTATTCGCCGATGTGGGCGACGATCTCGCACAGGACGTGGTCGACAATCTTGTCAAGGGACTTGGTGGCGGAGAAGGTACACTCCCAGGGGCTGCCGACGTTGAAAGTGAGCCTATCACCGACAACGCCAAGCGACACGGTGTAGCCATCCTGCGCGCCGACTTGGAGCACATAGCGGTGTCCACGTCCCAGACCCCACTCGATCGCCTCCGCGATTGTGTCAAATCCGATTTCGCTGTCAAAGATGCAGCTATCATTGCTCAGGCTAACTTCATACTTCATTTTCATTCTCCTTTTCCGGCCAAAGGCCTGTCCGATGTGGGTGGGTGTCTATCGTTTGATCTTGCCTATATTGTATAACAATGTTTAACATACCGCAATAGGCATACTGCACAAAGATTCGCATTAGGAATTGCGTGTTTTGACGGGGCTGGGCGTGGGACATTGGCAAAAATCAGGGATATAATAGATGCGTGGGTTATGGCTTGGGGCTCCACATTCTCCTTTTTGTCGCCCCCCGCAAGGGGGGCTATGCGGCCAAGAGTATCTACGCGGTGCAACTCCGCGGGGCCGCGCCAGAATGGGCTGATCATCCCCCAATCATGGATGACGGGCAGGCGTTCAGCGACATCTGCCAAAGCGGGGAGCCGCTCCCGTAAGCGCGGCAGGATGTAGCCGGTGACGGCTGGGGACTATCTGCCGATATGCAAGGGCGGGAGCTGGCAGATCAATACAACAGACACACGATGGGGGGGGATACGCCGTGGCCGAGGTGATTAATCCGCGCAAGCGGAAAAAAATCGTGGCCGACTATGTGGCGCTGGGATCATACGCGGCAGCGGCGCGGATCAACGGCGTGGCACCCAACAGCGTTAAGCGGATCGTGGCGGCGGAACCGGAGATCGCGCGGCTTTGCGCACAAAAAAAAGAACAGGACACGCAGGACGTGCTGGCGTACATGGGGCAGCAGTCCGATCTTGTGTGCGAAATCATCGGCAAGGGGCTGTCGGCGCTGGCCGATGATGATAAGCTGGCAGCGGCCAACCCGGCGCAGATCACCACGGCGATCGGCACGCTGATCGACAAGTGGACGATGGTCCGCGACCGGCAGACGCAGAGCGGGGTACAGGTGGATCTCGGCGGCGCGGAGGATTACAGCGGATGATCACAATCCACATCGACAAGCCCAACGCGCGGCAGGAGCTGTTTTTGCGCGATCGGCACAAGTACATCGCCTTCGGCGGTGCGCGCGGCGGCGGCAAAAGCTGGGCGGTGCGCACCAAGGCTAAGCTGCTGTGCCTGCGGTATCCCGGCATACGGTGTCTGATCGTCCGGCGGACATACCCGGAGCTGATCAACAACCACATCCGGCAGCTGCGGCAGGAGCTGGCCGGTGTTGCGCGATATAACGACAAGGACAAGATCCTGATGATGCCGGGCGGCAGTTCTATTTCGTTCGCCTACTGCGCCAAGGACGGGGATCTTGATCGGCTGCAGGGCGTGGAATATGACGTGATTTTTCTGGACGAGGCGACGCAGCTGAGCGAGTATCAGATGACCACCATCACGGCGTGTCTTCGCGGCGTGAACGCCTTTCCGAAGCGGGTGTACTACACCTGTAACCCCGGCGGGCAAGGCCACCAGTACATCAAGCGGCTATTTGTGGACAGGCACTTTTTGCCGGGGGAAAACCCAGAAGATTACGCGTTTATCAAGTCGCTGGTGACGGACAACACCGCGCTGATGCGGCGGGACCCGGAGTACATCCAGCAGTTGGAGGCCCTGCCGGAGCGTCTGCGCCGGGCATGGCTGAACGGGGACTGGGATGTGTTTTGGGGCCAATTTTTCGAGGAGTTCGCGGATGCGCCGGCGCATTATGATGATCGGCGCTATACGCACGTCATCGCGCCGTTTGAGATCCCGCCGGACTGGCGGATCTATCGGTCGTTTGACTGGGGCTATGCCAAGCCCTTCTCATGCGGGTGGTGGGCGGTCGACTACGACGGATGCCTCTACCGGATTCTGGAGCTGTACGGATGCACACGGGAGGCGAACACCGGGCTTAAGTGGCCGCCGGACAAGGTGTTTGCGGAGATCCACCGGATCGAGACGGAGCACCGGTGGCTGAAGGGCAAGATGATCACGGGCATTGCAGATCCGGCCATCTGGGACGCGGAGCGCGGCGAGAGCATCCAGGAGACTGCCGCGCGGCACGGCGTGTACTTTTCGCGCGGGGACAACCGCCGCATACCGGGCTGGATGCAGATGCACTATCGGATGGCCTTCGACGAGGCCGGGCGGGCGCAGATGTACATCTTTTCCAACTGCCGCGCGGCGATCCGCACGATCCCGCTGCTGCAGTACGACGAACACCACGTCGAGGATCTGGACACCACCGGCGAGGATCACGTCGCCGACGAGATGCGGTATCTGTGCATGGCAAGGCCGATCAAGCCGCGCACAAAGCATGCGCGGGATCCGTATCTGGATAGCCCGCTGTATACGGCGCTGGATATTCCGCGCGAGGACATTCTTCCCGCGCCGGAGCTTGCGCCGATGACGATCAAGGAGGCAACTGATGGATGACGCAACCGCCACGCAGGGCGTGGAGATTAAGGCCGCCGACGTTGTAAGGGCGGTGATTGGCGCGGAGCAGATCCGCGCGGCCGTAGACACGCTGAACCGCTACAAGCAGGGCAAAGCGAATCTGGAGCGGCGCGTGATTGACGACGAGGAGTGGTATCGCCTCCGGCACTGGGAGTGTATGCGGGGGCACAAGCAGGACGTGGAGCCGGTCTCGGCGTGGCTGCTCAACGCGATCGCCAACAAGCACGCGGACGCGATGGACAACTACCCCGCGCCGAACATCCTCCCGCGGGAGCAGGGGGACGTGGAAGAGGCCGAGAGGCTGAGCGATATTGTCCCGGTGGTGCTGGCGCAGGAGGGCTTCGAGCAGGTTTACTCCGACGAAGCGTGGGACAAGCTGATCGGCGGTACGGGCATCTACGGCGTATTTTGGGACGCGCACAAGCTGGGCGGGCTGGGGGACATCGCCATCGAGACGGTGGATGTCCTCAACCTGTTCTGGGAGCCGGGCGTGACGGACATCCAGGACTCCCCCAACGTGTACCACCTTAGTCTGATGGATAACGACGCGCTTGTCAGGATGTACCCGCAGTTGGACGGACATCTGGGCGGCAGCAATATCGACGTCAGCAAGTACTGCTACGATGACGCCGTGGACACCAGCGACAAAAGCGTGGTGGTGGACTGGTATTACAAGCGATCCGTCGATGGGCAGATGATCCTGCATTACTGCAAGTTCGTGGGGGACACGGTCCTCTATGCGACGGAAAACGAGCGGGAGCCGGATGCGACAGGGCGGAGCATGGCGGATCGCGGATGGTACGATCACGGGAAGTACCCGTTTGTGCTTGACCCGCTGTACCGGTGCAAGGGGACGCCGTGCGGCTTTGGCTATGTGGACGTAGGCAAGGGGGCGCAGGAGTACATCGACCGCGGAGAGCAGGCGATCATGCGCAATATGCTCTCCAATGCGGCCCCTCGGTTTTTCGTCCGCGCAGACGGCGCGGTGAACGAAGAGGAATACGCCGACTGGACGAGGCCGTTTGTTCACACGGACGGCAATCTGGGGACGGACTCCATCGCCCCGGTGACCGGATACGGCCTAAGCGCCATCTATTTGTCAGTGCTGGAGCACAAGGTGGACGAGCTGAAGGAGACCACCGGCAACCGCGACGTATCTACGGGCGGCACGGCCTCCGGCGTTACGGCTGCGTCGGCGATTGCGGCGATGCAGGAGGCGGGGAGCAAGCTATCGCGCGACAGCAACAAGGCGGCATACCGCGCATTTCGCGAGGTGGTGCTTCTTGTTGTGGAGCTGATCCGGCAGTTTTACGATCTCCCCCGCCAGTTCAGGATCATCGGGGAAAACGGTGTGCAGCGATTTATCAGCTACACCAATGCGGGACTGCAGCCGCAGGCGCAGGGGACGGACTTTGGCATCGACATGGGGACGCGCGTGCCGCTGTTTGACATCGACATCTCGGCGGAAAAGGCCAGCCCCTACAGCCGAATGAGCCAAAACGAACTGGCACTGCAGTTTTTTGGCGCCGGATTTTTTAATCCGCAGCTCTCGGATCAGGCGCTCGCGTGCCTGGAGATGATGGATTTTGATCGCAAGGACGAGATCATGCAGCGGATCGCCGCAAACGGCACACTGTACCAGCAGCTTATGGCGGCGCAGCAGCAGGCCGTGGCGATGGCGCAGCTTGCGGATACGCTCGGCGGGACAAATTACTCGCAGCAGATGTTGGCGGGGATGCAGGGCGGCACACAGGCGGCGCCGGGCAAGGTGGATCAGACCGCCGCAGACGGCGGCGAGAGCAGCACGACGCGCAATGCGCGGCAGGAGGCGGCTGACAGAGCCGCACCGCGATGATTACGGCGCGGATGGGCGACCGCGCGGGACTGCTGACGCTGGAGATGGACGGCCATGCCGGCAGCGCTCCGGCGGGGCATGATCTGGTATGCGCGGCGGCAAGCATCCTGTGCTATACGCTGGCGGCACAGGCGGGCAAGCTAAGCGCAGACGGCAAGCTTCGGGCAAAGCCGCGCGTGGACTTTTCCGACGGGCACGCGGCGATTGCGATCAGGCCGCGCGGGGCAGCGGAACGCGAGGCGCGGGCAATCTGGGGCACGGTCGAGTCCGGGCTATTGCTGCTGCAAAGGGAGTACCCGGGCTGCATCAGAGTTGATAGCGGGGAGCATCCCCGATAACAAGGGATCGCCCACCATACGGGCAGATTACGGGATCGCCCACCATACGGGCAGGAGTACGCTATGGACATTATGGCAAGGCCGCTTACCCTTCAGCTTTTCGCAGAGGGCGGCACAGCGGCAGCTCCCGCAGAGGGGGGCACGGGCGCGGCGGCAGAGACGGGCGACCTGAGCAAGGTGGCCTACGGACTGCAGGCCGATCAGCAGACAGATCCTGCCGCCGAGGATCAGGCCGAGCAAAAACCGAGAGATCTTGTCAAGGAGTTTGACGCGCTTATCAAGGGCGAGTACCGGGACGTGTACAACAAGCGGATGCAGGATACGATCCAGCGGCGCACAAAGGGTACACGGGAGACGGCAGATAAGTACAGGGCGGCACAGCCGCTTCTGCAGATGCTGTCGGAGCGGTATCACGTCGATGTATCGGACGTGGATGGGCTGACAAAGGCCGTGGCCGAGGATGACGCCTTTTACGAGCAGGAGGCCGAGCGGCTTGGCATCGGCGTTGAGCAGGTCAAGACGATGCGCAAGGCCGAGCGGGAGAATGCCCAGCTGCGCGAACAGCTTGCGGAGCAGGAGAACCGCCGGAAGATGGATGAAAACATCTCCAGGTGGATGCGGGAAGCCGATGAAATCGCGGCAAAGTACCCGCAGCTGGATCTCCAGCAGGAGCTGCAGAATCCGCAGTTTTTCAACGCGCTGATGAACGGGGCAAGCGTCGAGGGCGCTTACTGGGGGCTGTACCATGATCAGCTTATCCCACAGGCCATGCAGTTTACGGCGCAGGAGACCGAGCGCAAAATCGCCAACAAGATCCAGGCACAGGGCAAGCGTCCGACAGAGAGCGGCGCGAAGCCCCCGATCACCGTCAAAAGCGACGTGTCGCAGCTGTCTGACGCTGATATGGACGAGATTATCAGACGAGCAAGGAGGGGCGAAAAGATCAGGTTTTAACCCCTCCGGAAGGGAGAAATATGAACGACCTGAGATACATCGATCTGCAGCTGTTTGCAGATGTGACCAATGCGACGACCTCGGCGGCAACCGGCAACAACCTGTCCGCCGAGATGAAGACATTTTACGACAAGGTGCTGCTGCGCGAGGCCGGGCCGCACCTTGTCCACGATCAGTTTGGACAAAAGCGCGATATCCCGCGCGGCAACGGCAAAACGATCGAGTTCCGCAAGTTTAACCAGCTGCCCAAGGCGCTGACCGCGCTGACCGAGGGCGTGACCCCCAGCGGCGGCGCACTGGACGTGACGAGCCTGACGGCGACCGTCAACCAGTACGGCTATTTTGTCCGCATCACCGATGTGCTTGATCTTACCGCCATCGACAACGTGGCCGTCGAGGCCGCGCAGCTGCTTGGCGATCAGGCGGGCGTTACGATGGATACCATCGTGCGCAACGTCCTGCAGGGCGGCACCAACGTGCTGTTTTGCCCCAAGGTCGCCGCCGGCGTGGAGACGGCTGTTACCACCCGCGCCGGGCTAGACAACACGTCCCAGCTGACCGTCAAGGCCATTCAGCGTGCCGTGGCGACGCTGAAGAGCAAAAACGTGCCGACCATCAACGGCAAGTACGTCGGTATCATTCACCCGTACGTCGCGTACGATCTGATGCGCGACCCGGAGTGGGTCGACGCGCACAAGTATGCCAATCCTACCAACCTGTACACGGGGGAGCTTGGCGAGATTGCGGGCGTGCGGTTTGTCGAGTCGACCGAGGCGAAGGTCTGGAAGGATGCCTCTTGCCCCAAGATCGGCAGTACCGACAACCACTACGGCGTGTTTGGCACGCTGATCCTTGGCAAAAACGCCTATGGCGTCACCGAGGTCACCGGCGGCGGCCTGCAGACCATCGTCAAGCCCAAGGGCAGCGCCGGTACGGCTGACCCGCTGGATCAGCGCTCGACTGTCGGCTGGAAGGGTATCCGCACGGCCAAAATCCTGCTCGAGCAGAATATGGTGCGCGTGGAGAGCGTGTCCGATGCGTGGAGCGCGTCGGTCGAGGCAAACTGAGTAACGGCGGGGGAGGCAACCCCTCCCCCGCAGAACAGGAGACGAAAAATGGCTGAAACTACCAAAAAGCCCGAAACGGGCGAGAAGATGGTGCGCGTGACGCTCCCGATCATCAACGAGCATGATATGGAGCAGTATGTCGGCATCAACGGCAGATCGTGGCTGATTCGGCGCGGCGAGGAAGTCGAAGTGCCGGAGTGCGTGGCAGAGGTGCTGAAACTGAGCGAAAACCAGAAGCGAGAGGCATACCGCTATCAGCAGCAGGCCGCGAAAGCCGCCGAGACGGGCGGCGAGATGTAATGGGGGTCTGCGCGACCCCCATTTTTTGTGAAGGAGGGATGCGCGATGACAATTGAGCGAGTGCTGAGTACCGTCGATGCGTGCAAGCCGAACGTGATCGATGACGCGCAGAAGCTGGCGTGGCTGCAGGAGCTGGAGGGGATCATCACCCATGAGATCATCAGGACGCACGCCGGCGGCGAGGAGGCGAAGATCCCGACGGTCAACGGCGGCACGGATCAGCGCGCAGAGCTGCTCGCGGACGCTCCGTATGACCGGCTCTATCCCCTGTACGTCGAGGCACAGATCGACCTCGTCAACGGGGAGATCGGCAAGTACAACAACTCCATCGCGCTCTTTACGGCGGCGTACAACGAGTACAGCCGCTGGTACAACCGGACGCACACGCCGGTAAGCGCGTCCGTGCGGTTTTGGTGAGGAGGGCGTATGTATAATCCGACGCTCACCGAGACGAGCCAGAGCCGCGAGATGCTGTCCGTGTTTGGAGGGTACAACCACAACCGCAGGATCAGCGACGGCGAGTTTTACGACATGACAAACCTCACGTCGAGCGGGTATCCGCTTCTGATGAGCAGACCCGCACGCGGCAAGGTGCAGCAGCTGACCGCTCCGGGCGGGATGCTGGCAAAGGACGCGATGGCCGTGGTCGACGGGGGCAAGCTGTACTACAACGGGAAGGAGATCACCGGGCTGACGCTGAGCGACGGCGACAAGCAGATGGTCAGCATGGGGGCATACCTTGTGATCTGGCCGGACAAGGTGTATCTCAACACCAAGGATGTGACGGACTGCGGGAGCCTTGAGGCGTCGTGGGAGAGCACCGGCAACGTGGTATACTCGCTGAGCACAATGGATGGCAAAGCGATGGGAGATATCCCGCTTACGCAGCCGGAGAATCCGACAGGCGGCGAGTATTGGATCGATACGACGCAGACCCCACACCAGCTGATGACGTACTCCGCGTCGCAGAGCATGTGGATGGGTGTCGCGACGGTCTACACCAAGATCTCGGCAGACGGGATCGGCAAGGCCTTTGCCGAAGGCGACGGGCTGGAGATCAGCGGCATCGCCTACGGGGGAGACAGCGAGGCCGTCAAGGCGCAGTATGAGGACCTAAACGGCACAAAGGTCGTGCAGAGCAAGGGCGATGACTGGATCGTGGTCATCGGGCTGATCGACCTGACTTACACGCAGGAGAGCGGCCCGGTTAAGGCGGCACGCAGCGTGCCGGACATGGACTATGTCTGCGAGGCGCAAAACCGCATCTGGGGATGCAAGTACGGCATGGTGGACGGCAAGACCGTTAATGAGTTGTACTGCTGCAAGCTCGGCGATTTCAAGAACTGGCGAGTCTATGCCGGCGTGTCGACGGACGCTTGGGCGGCATCTGTTGGTTCGGACGGCGCGTGGACGGGTGCGATCAACTATCAGGGATATCCCACGTTTTTTAAAGAGGACGTGATCCACCGGATTTCCGTCGCATCCTCCGGGGGGCATCAGGTCGTTGAGACGGCGGCGCGAGGCGTGCAAAACGGCAGCTGGCGCAGCCTGTGCGTAGTCAACGAGATGCTTCTTTACAAGTCCCGCACGGATGTATGCGCGTACGACGGGAGTTTCCCCACGTCGATTGGGGCGGCGTTTGGCGATGTGCTATACAGCAAGGCGACTGCGGGGTGCGTGTGCGGCAAGTATTACATCAGCATGTACGATGGCTCGGCATGGCATCTCTTTGTGTACGACGCAAACCGGGCAATGTGGCATCGGGAGGACAATACACACGCGCTTGTATTCGCACGGATGGACGATGACCTGTTTTACATCGATGCGGACACCAAGTGGATGATGTGCGTCAACGGCACGCAGGGCACGCCGGAGGACGCTCCCGAGTGGTCTGCGGAGACGGGCGTGATCGGGTACGACTACCCCGACAAAAAATACCTGAGCCGCTATAACATCCGGCTCCAGATTGAGCAGGGCGGGGAGCTGCGGCTATACTGCATGTATGACTCCGACGGCATTTGGCGCGAGGCGGGGACAGTGCGGCGAAAGGGCCATGGGACGTTTACGGTGCCCGTGATCCCCCGGCGGTGCGACCATATGCGGCTTAAGCTCTCCGGCAAGGGCGTCGTGAGGGTGTTTTCCATCGCGAAAATTCTTGAGCTGGGGAGTGATCTCGGATGGTAGTTATCCCGACCCCGCCGACGATCCAAGGCGGGCAGACCGAGCAGCTGCTCAGCGTACGGCGATACCTTTATGCGCTGGCGAGGCAGCTTAACGAATCTCTCAACGCGATCGAGGCAGACAGTCTGACGGATGCGGCAAAGACCGCTTTGGGATCCGGAGCGCAAAAGGCGGCACAGGATCAGACGCGGCAGGAGATCGGAGCGAGCGCCAACGCCCTCAAAAGCCTGATCATCAAGACGGCAGATACCGTGCGCAGCGAGGTGCAGCGCGTCGAGGCCGAGCTGCAGAGCAGCTACCTCGCCAAGAGCGAGTTTGGACAGTACAAGGAGCAAGTCGACGCAAAGTTTACGGCAACGGCAGAGGATGTGACGCAGAGCATCCAGTACGTCAGCGAGTTAGAGGGACGGATCGACGGACAGGCCGGAGATATCGAGGGCTTGCTGGCATACAGGACGGAGACCACCGGATACATCCGGCAGGGCATCGTCGGCTATGAGGACACCGTCCCGGTCATCGGCATCGCCATCGGGCAAAACATCCAGACGACCGGCACGCAAAGTGTGGGCGGCAAGACATACGACGTGATCGACACCAGTCACAATATGTCGGTCTGGACGAGCAAGAAGCTGTCGTTTTACGTCGAGGGTACGGAGATCGCGTATTTCTCCAACGGTGCACTGCATGTCACGCACGTTGAACTGGAGCGGATCACGGGCGCAGGCAAGTGGGACGTAAATTTTACAAGCGGGATTACGTTCCGCTGGATCGGAGGTTAACATGGCGCTCTCCGGCAATTTTTCCGGATCGACCGGCAACCAGTATATCAGGCCGGACATCTACTGGTCGGCGGCACAGTCGCAGGACGGCAACTACAGCGACGTAACCGCGACGCTGTACTACAGCCGCAGCAACAGCGGCTATACGACGAGCGGCACGTGGTCCGGCGGCATTACGATCGACGGACAGCGCACGGCGGGGAGCCGTCACATCGAGATCTCCTATAATTCCGACACGATGGCGGTCTCTGCGACGGTGCGGGTGTACCACAATGCGGACGGCAGTCGGGACGTGACGATTTCGGCAGATGGACGGATCAGCGGCACGACGCTCTCATCGACCTCGATCTCGGCGACGGTGACGCTCGACACGATCCCGCGCGCCAGCGTGCCGACGCTCAACAAGAGTTCCATCGCCATGGGCGAGGAGATCATCATCTACACCAACAGCAAAAAGACCGGATTTGTCCACACGGTGCGCTATGCGTTCGCGGGAGACGGCTACGCGGGAGACTTCGACGGGGAGACGGCGTACAACTGGTTCGCGCTGACCCCGCGCAAGGCGCTTGCAAGCAGGATCCCAAACGCCGCAAGCGGGACGTGTACGGTTTACCTCAAGACATGGAGCGACAGCAGCCTGACGGAGCAGATCGGCGACGAGCAGAGCGTAAGCTTCACGCTGCGCGTTCCGGCGGATGCGGCGCCCACGGTGGCCTCCGGCTGGGCAGCGGCGGCGGCAGACAACAGCGGCGGCAAGGCCGCAAGCCTTAAGGGGTTTATCAGCGGATTCTCGCGGGCGCAGATCGCATTTGCAGCGGACAAGATATCGACCAAGTACGGGGCAAGCATCGCCGGATACAGGATCACCTGCGAAGGCGTGAGCGCGGAGAGTGCGCCGTATAAGACGGGGGTGCTGTACGGGAAAAGCGCACAGATCATCTGCCGCGTGACGGATTCGCGCGGGATGTATGCCGAGGAAACGCTGACGGTCAACCTATACTCCTACGCCGCTCCGGTGCTGACGGGCGTACAGATCTACCGATCGGATGACGCGATGCTCCCGGCGGACACGGGGCTGCACATCGCGGGCGTGGCCACGGTCAAGCACTCCGACTGCGGCGGAGAGAACACCTACACGCTCAAAGGCTATTGGAGAGCCGTGGGAGGCTCATGGAGCGCGGGGCTTGCGATGGCAAGCGGCAAGGCGGCTCTCGTCACCGGTAGTGTGGATATCCTTACGACGGCCAGCTATGAGGGCAAAATCGAGGTAGTCGACAAGCTCGGTAACGTCGCCAGCGTAACGGCGGTTATCCCGACGCAGGCTGTTACGATGCATTTGCGCGAGGGCGGCAACGGAGTGGCCTTTGGCAAGTACAGCGAGAAGGCCGGGCTTGAGTGCGCGTGGGACGCGGAATTTCAGGGAGAGGTGCAGGCGGCGTCGCTGCGTGTGGGCGGACGGATGCTGCTCGACTGGATCTATCCGGTAGGAAGCATCTATCAGTCCACAAAATCGACCAATCCGGCTGATTTGTTTGGCGGAACGTGGGAAGCCATTACTAACGTGTTTCTGCTGGCAGCTGGCACAATCTATCGTCCCGGTACGATTGGCGGTGAATCCGAGGTAACGCTGACAGCTGACGAAATCCCTGAGATCAAGATGAGCTATCAGTACACTGGCCAGAGCACTGTCATTGGTACGGACGCTATCCGGCTGTACGATGTCAACGGACAGCCGAACCAGTACACGGGGCCACAAAGCAGCAACTGCGGGGGCAAGGCGCACAACAACATGCCGCCGTATTTGGCTGTGTACACGTGGAAACGCACAGCATGAGGAGGGAACAATATGCCTGATATCAATATCACAGTTGCGCACAAGGTCGCGGTGTCTGATACGCAATCCATCGTATGCGACAACAGCGACTACACGGTGCATTGGACGCTGGACGAAGAGTGGAGCGCTTACGATACCAAAACCATGCGAACAATCTACATGGACGGCACGTTCACGGATAAGGTGTTTGCGGGCGACACGATCGAGCTGCCCGTTTGCACCGTGCCGGGTGTGGTACAGATCGGCTTGTATGCTGGCAACCTCCGCACGTCGCGCGTGGCAATCCTGCGCGCGCTGCCGTCCGTCCGGTCTGCGGCTGGCGCGCCTGCCGATCCCACGCCCGACGTGTACGACCAACTAATGGATCTTATCAAGGGACTGGGCGGCGCAGATCCGGAAGCAATCAAGACAGCCGTCGCCGAGTATCTGACCGAGCACCCGGTCGAAGAAACCGACCCGACCGTCCCGGAGTGGGCGAAGGCCGAAAAGAAACCTACCTACACAGCAGCGGAAGTGGGGGCTGTCGCCCAGACCGATCTGCAGGCTGCGACGGACGCGGCGCTTGCGCAGGCCAAGGCATCCGGCGCGTTTGACGGCCCGAAAGGCGCGGACGGCGCAAACGGGAAAGATGGAGCGCAGGGAGAAAAGGGCGCTGATGGCAAGACCCCTGTCAGAGGCACGGACTACTGGACGGCAGCTGATAAACAGGAGATTGTCAACAGCGTCATTGCGGCGCTTCCCGGCGGTACGGAGGTGAGTTACTGATGGCGAAAAAGCTGTATGAAGAGTCCTCCGTGCAGGACATTGCGGCAGCTATCCGCGAGAAAAACGGCACGGCCACGAAGTACAAAGTTGCCGAGATGGGCGCTGCTGTGCGAGCACTCTCCGGAAGCGAAGCAGTTGAGTGGCATCAGTGCCCGGAGGCGGTACGGAATTATCTTGCCAACGTGACCTATGACCCGAGCGATTACAGCACGTCACAGATTGCCAACTATGCGCCCGCAACAGATGTTGTGAGCAATTACAAGCCCATTGGGCAGACGGCTGGTGGGGTGACGCACTACAACGAAGTACCGAATGTGCTCACGCCGTTTGCCTCCGGCGGGAAAGCGGGCACGCTCAAACCGCAGGATGCACTGCGGTGGATTCGCACGCGAGAAAACTCTGCAGAAGCGTGGAACGTGCGCGACCTTGGCGGATGGGCCTGCGACGGCGGCACGGTAAAATACGGCCTACTGATTCGGGGCGGGCGTATCTCTGCCGCAGATCGGGCGGTACTGGTCGGCCAGCTTGGCGTGCAGCATGAAATTGACCTTAGAGGCAAAGAGGGGCGCGACCCGTCCGACGGTGACGTTGCAACGGAATCTCCGCTTGGCGGCGATGTGTGGTTTACGATTGCCGACAAGGCAGCGTCCTACGCGCTGACGCCGGTTGAAACGTGGCAGCTCTATCTTCGCTGCGTGATCGACGCAGTGACGCATCGGGAGCCGGTGTATTTCCACTGCACCGCAGGTGCGGACCGTACCGGCACGCTCGCGTGTGTGCTGGAGGGCTTGCTCGGCATGAGCCAGTCCGACATCGACAAGGATTATGAGCTGACTACATTTTATTCCGGCTCCGGGACAGATGCACTTGCCCGCCGACGGAATGAATCAGACTGGAAGAGGCTTATCAATGCGATCAACGCCGTTTCCGGCGATACGTTCCGCGATAAGTGCATGCATTTTGCCGTGGGAACGTGCGGAATGTCAATGGCCGATATCAACGCTTACCGAGCGGCAATGATCAACGGAACGCCGGAGACGCTGCACTGGTATCAGACGATCACCAAAAATCTCACGGGCTGCACGATCAGCAACTCCGCATATCAGGTGGATTACGGCGAAGCGTACACAGCGAACATCGCGGCGGAAAGCGGAAAGACGATCACGTCGGTAGTAGTCAAAATGGGAGGCGTGGATATCACGGCCACGTCTTACTCGGCTGGCAGCGGTGCAATCAACATCGCCAAGGTGACTGGATCGGTCACGATCACTGCGGCGGCCTCTGCACCGTCTGTGACTTACAACATCACGCGCAATCTTACCAACTGTGCATCGTCCAACACAGCGAATACCATCGCCGAGGGCGCGGCCTATACCACGGTGCTCTCTCCGACGGGAACTTTCAAGAAGCTGGGTGCGATCACCGTCATGATGGGCGGCACAAACATTTCCGCATCTACGGTTTCCGGCAGCACGATCACAATTTCCAAGGTAACGGGCAACATCGTGATTACCTGTGCGGCTGAGATCACGAACATCATCAATACCGTCGGAATCTCTACGGACACGCGGCTGAGTACGTCGAGCGGTGTGAACAAAGCGCGGACAGGCTGGGCAACAATCGGCGCGAATATGGACGCGGCAAGCCTGATCCATCTGGCAGTTGGAGATGTGCTCCGTATTAAGGGAGTGGGTATACCGGCGGCATCCGATGGGAACAGCGCAATCGTGAAGTACAATGCAGACGGTACGTTTTATTCGGCGACTTACCTATACAACGGCGCCCACTTTAATGGGATGCTCTGTTCGGACGAAGGAAACGGACTTATTAAAATCGTAAACAGAGAATCCGAAAACGATATCAGGGTATCCGTTATCTGCACGGACACGACCGCTGTTGTGGTGACGATCAATGAGGAAATCCAATAGTACGCTGTATACGCTCTTCGTGGACAATAGCGGCAACCTAAGCACGAAAGCGTTTACGACATAATATGAAAGGGGTACACATCATGAAAGAAAACGCAATCAAGGCCGTGCTTGCGGCAGCGCTGGGGGCGCTGGCATCCTACGGCACGCAGCTCATCATCCCGGCGATCATCCTCGTCGCGGTGATGGTGCTGGACTACATCACCGGCATGGCCAAGGCGTGGCAGGCCGGAGAGCTGAGCAGCCGCGTCGGCATCGGAGGCATCCTGAAAAAGGTCGGCTATCTGGTGATCGTCGCGGTGGCCTGCGTGCTGGACTGGCTGGTGCGGTATGGTGCTGACCAGATGGGGCTGGATTGGAAACTGGATTTCCTGATCGCTTCGATCGTGGTGATTTGGCTGGTCATTAATGAGCTGATTAGTATTTTGGAGAATGTGGCCGCGCTGGGTGCGCCTGTGCCGGGATTTTTGCAGAGCCTGATCAAGCGCCTGAAGGTAAGTGTGGAGGACAAGATTCCGGCGGGCAACGAGGAGGAATAAGATGAACATCGTCGAAAAAACCTACAAATGGGCAATGCCGCTCAGCAAGCGAAACTCGACGGATCTGCTGATCCTGCACCACTCCGGCACGACCACTTGCACGCCGAATGGCGTACACAGCTCTCACGTCGGCAACGGCTGGGCGGGTATCGGCTACCACTATCTGGTGCGCAAGGACGGCACGATCTATCGTGGTCGCCCCGAAGATACCGTAGGCGCGCACGCTTACGGGGCTAACAGCCATAGCATCGGCGTGTGCTTCGAGGGTAATTATCAGGTGGAACCGACCATGCCCGCCGCGCAGCTGGCCGCTGGACAGGCGCTGGTGGCCGATATCAAGCGGCGCTGGGGCATCACTAAGGTGATCGGCCACAAGGACGTCGCCGGGTCTACCACGGACTGCCCCGGCAAGTATTTCCCGTTTGAGGCTATCGTCTCCGGGACGCCGGAGGCCCAGAACAAAAACACGACCGAGGAGGACATTATCATGGTAGCAACACAGATGATCGGCAACGGCGACCGCGGCAACGCGGTGCGCAGCATGCAGGGCGCGCTCATCGCGCAGGGCTACAATTGCGGCAGCTACGGCGCGGACGGTATCTGCGGCGCGGCGACCGTGGCGGCAATCAAGGCTTGTCAGCGCGCAAACGGCCTGACGGCGGACGGCATCTGCGGTAAGGATACTTGGGGAGCGCTGCTCAAGAAGTAATCCGGAGAACCGGAAAGGAGGGAGACACGGGTGGCGTTTAGCTACAAAGACTATGAGGAGAGCGAGCGCGTCAGGGATCTGTACAATCAGCTCCAGCAGGCGGACGCACGGAAGCCGGGCGAGTGGAACGGCGGGACGTATGGCCAGCAGATGCAGGACGCGCTCAGCAAACTGCAGAACCGCGAAAAATTTAAGTACGACCTGAACGGCGACGCGCTCTATCAGCAGTACAAGGATCGATACGTCCAGCAGGGCAAGCAGGCCATGCAGGATACGATGGGACAGGCGGCGGCGCTTACCGGCGGGTATGGCTCGACATACAGCCAAAGCGCCGGGCAGCAGCAGTATAACGCGTATCTGCAGAGCCTCAACGACGTTGTGCCGGAGCTGTATCAGATGGCTCTGGATCGTTATAACGCGGAGGGCGACGATCTCAAGACGCAGTACTCCCTCCTCGCGGACAGGTACTCGAAGGAGTACGGAGAGCATCGGGATAAGATGAGCGACTGGCAAAACCAGCGCGATTACGCCGCGAATCGGTACGATGCCGAGCGGCAGCTTGATTACAGCCGATACGGCGACGCAAAAAGCTACGCCTATCAGGACTACAGGGATCAGATCTCAGACGCGCAGTGGCAAAAACAGTATGACGAGAACGTCAGGCAGTTTAACCAGCAGATGGCAATGGAGCAGGCTCAGCTTGCGGCTCAGAAGGCGGCGGCAAGCAGTTCTAGCCGCAGTGGTTCGTCCAGCTCTCGCAGATCCAGCAAGAGCTACGACACCCACGGGTACTCGTCCGATCAGATCAAGCAGATCCAGATGGCGGCTGGTCTCACGCAGGACGGCATTTGGGGCGCTCAGACTCAGGCGGCATATGAGAGCGGCTATAGGCCGATCAACGAGTATACCATCACAAATCGATCCGGTAACGGATGGATCAAGCTTGAAGGCGGAAGCCGATACGGTGAAACTGAGCTGATTAAGATGCTCCAGAACGGAACTGCGACCGCAACGTGGGACAACAGCAAGAAGACAATCACGTTCCACAAGAAGAAGTAACGCGAGCGAGGGAGGCAACTATGACCAACAACGATCTGGCGGTGGAGCTGCTGCAGCAGCGTAAGAAGAAGCGCGAGGATCCGCAGTCTGCGGCGACGCAAACCAGCACGCAGAGCATGAGCGGACAGGCCGCTCTTGCGCAGGAGCTTTTGTCTCAGCGGATCCAGGCGCGAAAAGAGCGCGAAGCGGCGCAGCCCACCGTCAGCCTCCCGTCGCAGCGGATCGACCCCGCGAAGGAGCGGCAGGAGAGCAAGGGCAAGTTTAACGGCTGGAAGTATTTTGAAAACCTCGGCAAAACGCTTCTGGCTGGGGCGGCAAGCATCTCTGCGGCTACGGGAGCGATGGCCGAGGACGCCGTGACGTCTGTAATAGACACGATCTTTCAGGGGGCGAACACCAAGGGAAGCGGGCTTTTTAACGCGCTGTACCACGGACGGCCTGACTGGAAATTCCTCGGCGAGAACGGTCTTGTGGGTATCGAGCAAAATAAGGCATACCTTGACGCGGAGCGCGAGGAGGAGGTTTCCAAGATCAACGACTCCACCATCGCCGGGAAGGCCGCGAAGAAAGCGGCATCTTATGGCGGTGACATTGCATACGGCGTTGGCGGCGCGATTCCGATGGCAATGACTGCCGGAGTGGCAGCCGTCGCACCCATTGTCAACGGCGTGGCAACGTCGACAGAGGCACTTGCAAATCTTGGGGCATCCGTTGTCGAAAGCTCCGGCATCCTCAGTACGCTTGGCAAGGGCTTCCGCGACACGCTGACGTCTAAAAATTACTGGACGGCGTTTGCGTCCGAGGTCGGGTCGGATTATCAGGAAGCCCTGTCCGACGGAGCAAGCACGTCCGAGGCCATGAACTACGCCATCGGCACAAGTCTGCTCAACTCGGTGATTGAGATTGGCGGCGGTATCCAAAACGTTCCGAAGGGATTCAGCGTGAAGAATCTCCTGCGCAGCGCCGCAGAGGAGGGCATGGAGGAAATCTGGCAAGGGCCTGTCGGGCGCACAATGCAGAACGTTGTGTACGGCGCAGACAATCCTATCGCGTCACTTTCGGACGACCGCGCGATCTTTAACCCCGTGACATCCGCACAGGAGTTTGCGGAAGGGTTTGCCGTCGGAGGCATTCTTTCCGGCGCACAGATGGCGGCTGGGAAAGCCGCAGACAGCGTCTATAACAAGCAGATCGAGAAGCAGAGCAAGCGCTATGAACAGGCGCAGCAGATGGTGAGAGACCGCTCCGGTGTAAAGGGGACGTATCAAACACAGGAGGACGGGAAGACCACGGTCGGCGGCAGTGAGTCTGCGATTAAGTCCATCGTAAAAGGCGGGCAGATCGAGATGGAAACCGGCGACATCGTCTCCCCTGACAAGGTAACGTTTGCGGATCGGAATACCGCAGACCTTTATGAGGGCGCAATTAACCGCGCGGCCAATGCCGGGGCGGCGAACGTCTTTGTCGACTCCTATGCCGGGGGAGATGTAAGCCGCTATTTGCTGGGGATGCAGGAGGCGTATGAGGATGGCCGCGCCGGTGTCGTAACCGAGAAACGTGGGACGTTTGCGGACGATCTGACGGACGCGCAGCGCACCGCTGCGTGGAATCAGGGCGCGGCAGACGGGCTTCAGAGTTTCCGCTCCGACACCGGACTCGGTGAAAACGGCAGCGCCGCGTGGACGCAGGTACAGCAGAATCAGGCCGTGAGGAGCAACCCGCGCCTCCGCACGGGCTTTACCTCGATGTATCAGGCGGGGCTGAGCGGGAAAGCGCTGACCGACGTGAAGAGCGACGCGGCAAAGTATATCCCCCCATCCGTACAGACGGCGGCATATCAGGCGGGGCTTGCGGACGCGGCGAGCAGCCTTGCGCGGGAAAAGGCCGGGGTGAAACTGGTTACGCGCTCCGGTGATGCCGGGCTTGCTGACAACGATTACAGCCGGAATCTTGCCAACAAAGACGCCGGAACGGCACGCGTACTGGGGGCTTTGGCAAGCGACATGGGCGTAAGGATTGAGATCGTCCCACAGGTACAGGGCGGCGCGGCGAACGGCAAGTACGTCAGTAAAACAAACACGATCCAGCTTGCGGCGGACGCGGACAACCCGCTCACCTTTGTCGCGGCGCATGAGGTGACGCACCGGATGCAGGATGCCGCGCCCACGGAATACCACGCGTATCGCGACGCGGTGATGGCATACCGCGCGAACGAGCTGGGGGATGACACGGCGGCGCATATGGTAGAGCGCTACCGCGACGCAAGCCGCGAGGCTGGCGTGACGCTGACGCAGGAAGAGGCCATGGACGAGATCGCGGCGGATTTCACAGCAGAGATGCTCAATGATGCTGACCTCTTTGAGCGGTTCGCGGCAAAAAACCGAACGGCGGCGAAGACCCTCCTTGACCGGCTGAAGGAGTTTATCTCCAAGGTCAAGGGCCTTGTTGCATCCAAGCGCAATAAGGCAGCGCAGGAGGCTTACGGCAAAAACTTCGCGGAGCTGCAGAAGATCGCAGACCTTTGGCAGACGGCGTATGACAAGGCGGCAGAGACGGTCGCCGATACAAGCGATGAAGCGGAAACAAACGCCGATGGCACCTCGAAAATGCAGATCCGCAAGAAATACTGGCGGCCGGATCTCAACCGCTCGGAATGGAATCTTCTGAACCGGCGGATGACGGAAGAGATTGAAAGTTCCGAACAGTATCTTGACGAATCAACGAAATGGCTGTATGCTGATGAAAAAGGCGTACAGGTGTTCGCGTTGTATGGGATCGGAGACGGTACGGAAGCTACGCCGCTGTATGCTTCTGGGGGTAAAGCCGCATTATCTGACCATCAGACGCTTATGGCAGCCAGGAAGGAGTTCGATTATGGTTTTAACAGAGGCGCAGAAACTCTTAATCGGGTGTTTAAAACACTTCGAGATAAGCAAAGGAAAAGCTATGGTAGTGTGTTTGCTTCTGAAGAAGGAAGTTCAGCAGATGGATATGGTCGAGTATCTACTGTCAAAGGAGACGGTAACGGACGAGGAAGTTCTGGAGCAGGCGCACAGGATCAGCGGGGAGTAAAAGAAAAATTCTCCCTGCGAGCACCGGTAGAACAGACAAAGGATCTCGTGGCCGTCCACAACCTGACGGAACAGAACCTGCGGGATGCGATGAAGTTGGGCGGACTGCCGATGCCGAGCATCGCGGTCGTCAAGGCGGCGCAGGGACACAGCATGTACGGGCCGATCTCCATCGTGTTCGGACGCGAGAGCATCGACCCGCAGACGGACAGCCGGAACAAGATCTACGGCGGCGACGCGTATACGCCGACGGCCCCGGCGGTGGAATATCCAGTGAACTACGACCGAATGCGCGCCGTGGAAAAACGACTCGCGAGGCTGAGCGAGAAGGTCGCGGGCGGCGTATTCCGCAATGACAGCGCATTGCAGCGCGCAGGCGTTGTCGAAGAGAGCAGTATGAGCGCGCCGGAGCTGGCGGACAAGCTCGCGCGGGATGACAGCATCCGCGCGGCCTATCTGGCCGATCATGGGAAAACGCTGGAGCCGGTCATGCAGGCAAAGGAGTTCAACCGATACGGCAATGACGCACTGGCGAAGCTGGTGCAGAAAATCGGCGTGCAGGAGCTGGGCAGCATCGAAGCCAGCATGGAGACGGGCGACTATCAGCCGGTGCGGGAGATCGAGGATACGGTGCGGCAGATCATCCGCGACAGCTACGAAGAGCAGCACCGCAGATTCCTCGACCGGAAACCGGAGCAGAAGGAGAAGCGGATCAACTACTTCATGGAGAACAATGTCCACACATACACGGTGGAGAATTTCGTCCGAAACGCGTGGGAATACTATCAGGATCAGGGCGCGACGACGAGCGAGATCGACCGGTGGGCGACCAGCGACAAGCTCCATGAAGCGGCGAGCGCTGAGGCCGTGAAGGCATGGCTGCTGCCGCAGCTGGAGGGCGTGCTGGGCGAGCCGGGCATTTACAACGGTTCGGAGCGCTTCGACCGGAGCGGCAACCGGCGGAGCTTTTCACAGCTGCACTGGGGGTACACGCTGGAGAACATCGTGCGCGCCATGACCGAGACGCAGGCAGAGCGCGGCGGGCAGACGTTCGGCGCGTCGGCGAAGGCCATGCAGGCGGTCAGCACGGAGGACTTCCAGAGCATCGACGCGGTGAAGGCCGCGAGCGGCAGGCTCGGCAATGTGGACACGGAGCAGTACAAGGCCGACGTGGACGCAGTGGAAAAGCGCATCGAGCAGGCCACGCGGGCGGTCATGCGCGAGAACAAGGCGCACTCGGACAACCAGTTCGATGAGATGCAGATCATCGGCGACGTGATGATGCAGGCCGCGCAGGGTAAGCAGACAGAAGCAGCCATCCGACGGGCGTTCTCGCAGGAGGGGTATTCCATCAGCGAAAGCACCGCCCGCGAAATCCGCGAGGTGTTCCGAGCGGCGGCTGAACTTCCGACGGGCTACTTCGAAGCGAAACCGCAAAGAGCCGTAGGGTTTAATGAAGTGCTTGCGGCAGTAATTCCGGATAATTCCAGTGCGGAAATTCGCCAGTCTTTATCGGATGCTGGCGTTCGCGTTATCGAGTATCCTGCGGGAGACGAAACAGGTAGGTTGAATGCGGTAAACAGTGTGGACAACGCGAGATTTCAGCTCAAGTCTCAGACGCAGATCGATTCGGAAATGCGCGACATCAAGAAGGAGCGCGACCGGCTCAAGACGCGCGTGAAATCGCTTGAGCGGCAGGTGGCACGGTGGAAAGCGGAAGTCAAGCCCTCTATGCCGAGCTTCCGCGAGGGAGATCTGAAGAAACTCGGCAATCGGCTTATCAGTGATTTCGACAGCTCGACGAAGTACAGCGAGATCAAGACGGATATGGAGAACATCGGCAAGGCTCTTCTATCGCAGGATGTCCCTGACACAGATCTCCACGCTTATGCAGAGTATGTGGCAGAAAAGATCATCCAGAATTCCCGTGTGCTTGAGGAGGGCGGCGAGGACTTGCTGGAGATCCAAAAACATCTCAAGTCTGTCAAGCTGGCGTATACGGATGACGGATCCATCCCGGATTTTTTGGCATGGAAGAAGGAACACCGTGACATTAAGTTTGCAAAGGACGGCGGCCTCCCTGTTGACGTGGCATATCACGAGCTGACAGAACTGTTTGGCGGCGGCTATTTCCCGGAGAACATCGTGCATCCGGCGGATCAGCTTACGCGCATGGGCGAGGTGTTGGAGGATATCGACAGCATTTGGTCGAATCCTTATGATGAGTACCGCGACATTGCGATAAAGGCACTTGGCAATGCGCTGATTGAGGGCATGATCAGCGACGATGTCCGGCAGACAAGACCTACCTACGCAGACCGGAAGGAGCAGGAGATCGCACACCTGAAGGATCTGCTCAGCAAGACGCGGGCTGGTCGCGACGAGAAGATCAAGCAGATGCGCACAGCTTATGCCGAGCGAACGAAGGCCGGAGCGGAAAGGCGAAAGGCCAGAGAGATCCGAGCCAAGATCTCGCGGCACACCGAAACGCTCTCTCGGAAGTTGCTCCGCCCAACGGATAAGCAACACATCCCGGAGAGCCTGCGGATGCCCGTTGCCGCACTCTTGCGTAGCATCAATATGGAGAGCGCCAGAAGCTACGACGAAAACGGCAGGCTGCGGAGCGGGAACAACGGGACACCCACCAAGCGCACGCAGGATGCGATCAGACTGCGCGAGGCGTACGACTCGATCCTCTCCAATGATCCGAACTTTGTTATCGATCCGGCTTTGTTTGGCGGTGACGGGACGAGCGGGTTTATCGATCAACTCGTCCAGCTGGGCAATCAGCGCATCGACGAGATGAATACCGCCCAGCTGAATGTCATCTGGAAGGCCATCAAGGGCATCGAGACGACCATCACAAGCTACGACAAGGCACTTGCAAGCGGGAAGTATATGTTTATCTCCCAGTGGGCAAACGATCTCAGGAGCGGCGTAAGTAGCCGCAAACGGACGAACAAGAAGGCTGCGCTCAGCCTTTACGATCCGCGCACATTTTTCAACGCATATGGTGATGCTGGTCTGGACGTGTTCCGCGCTCTGCGGAATGCGGAGGACACGCAGAACCGCAGGGTCGCAGAGGTCGCGAAGCTGACGGAGAAGTTCATGAGCCGCGAGGTCTATAAACAGCGGAACGAGCGGCATACGTTTACGACCGAGGGCGGGCAGACGATCACGCTGACGAATGACCAGATCATGAACCTTTACAACCTCGCGAATCGCGGGAAGCACTCGATGCAGCACCTCTCTGTCGGCGGCGTTATACAGCCCTACATCAAGCGCGACGGCAAGTTGCCGGCCATCGAGCGCGGCACGAAGAGCATTCCTCTCACTGCAAGCGATGTGGCTCAGATCACTGATGTCCTGACGGATGAGCAGATCAAGGTCGCAAAGGGACTGCAGAAAATCGCGTCTACCATGCTTGCCAAGTGGGGCAACGAGTCCAGCATGGCCGTGTATGGGTACAACAAGTTTACCGAGGAGCATTATTGGCCGATCAAGTCGGCGCGAGAGGCAATCGTGCAGAACGCTGAACGCGGCGAAAATATGCCGCGCGAGATCCGCAACATGGGCAGCGCGAAAGCCCTGAACGAGAACGCCAGCAACGCGCTGGATCTTGGCGGAGTGTTTGACGTTTTCACGAAAAACGCAAGCGACATGATTACCTACAGCACAATGCTCGAACCGATGGAGGACATCAACCGTCTTTTTAACTATCGCTACCGCGACTCTGCCGGGAACCTTACCGGCAAGAACGTCAAGAATGTGCTGACGGATGTTTACGGCGAACAGGCGCTGAAGTACTGGCGAAACCTCATGAGTGACGTGCAGAACGGCATCGCCCACGATGATGAGCCGATCACGCGCATGATCGAGAAGCTTGTCGGCAGGACGAAGGCCGCAAGCGTCGGCATGAACGCCCGCGTGGTGCTCCAGCAGCCCACGGCATTCTTCCGTGCGGCGGCGATCATCGATCCCAGCGACATGGCCAAGGGGCTTGTCAAAGCCCCCACCAAGGGGAATGGCTGGAAAAAGGCTAAGCAGTATGCGGGCATCGCCGCCATCAAGGATTCGTCCGGATTTGATCAGGCCGGGCAGTACACGATCATGAAGGGCATCCTCAACGGCGCGGATCAGACCTTTATGGACAAGCTCAGCGACGCATCCAGTGCGGCGGCGGCAAAGGCCGACGCTGTGACGTGGGGCAAGATCTGGAACGCGTGTGAGTATACCGTGCAGAAGGAAGGGCGCTATGAAGTCGGGAGCGAGGAGTTTTACACGCGCACGGCAGAGGTGTTTTCCGACGTAATCGACCAGTCGCAGGTCGTTGACGGTATCCTCCAGCGCACGCAGATCATGCGCAGCGGGAACGGCCTGACGAAACAGGCCACCGCATTTATGGGCGAACCGATGAAGTCCCTGAATATGCTCCTCAGGGCCTATGACGCGTGGCGTTATGAAACCAATCCCAGCAAGAAGAGCGCGGCTCTGAAGCAGTTTGCTCGGACGAGCATCGCGTTGCTGGTTACCGACGGCGTAAACGCGCTTGTCCAGTCCCTCGTCGACGCGGCGCGGAAGGATGATAAGGACAAGGATTACTGGGGAAGATACTTCGAGGTTCTGACCGGCGTAACCGGAGAGGACGACACGGTCGTCAGCGTCCTGCTGGGCAGTAACCTGTGGGACAACATCGACCCCGTAGGACGGATTCCGTTCGCCAAGGACATCAAGTCCATGCTCCAGGGCTACACAGTATCCCGCATGGATGCGGACGCGGTCTCGGACTTCATTTCTGCGGCACAGTTGTTTACAAAGGCCGCACAGGGTGATGGGCAGAAAACTCCGCTCTATGCATTCAAGCAGCTTCTGGTGACTGGCAGTAAGATCTTCGGCGTTTCCGTCGGCAACATCGGGCGCGACACTTGGGCGGTGGCGCGAAGCATCGCGCAGGAGACCGGCAGTTACTGGGCGATGTATCAGATGGAGCAGATGATCTACCGAGTCGCTCCGGACGCGAAAAACACCTCGCGGTACTACTCAATCCTCTATCACGCATTGCAGGATGATAAGGCCGCATACGACCGGATTTATGCCGATCTTATCAGTAAGGGCTATACTGATAAGCAGATCAAGACCGGCATGAAGAACGCCATCAAGAACGCTGGTGGAAGCGATATGCTCTCACAGCTTGAAGACGTCGGGTTCAGCCGCGAGGATGCGGAGACCGTCATTAAACAGCAGGAATTCAAGCAGTCCTACGGATTCTCGTACGACGATCTTGCCGACGAATACGCTGACGGGAATATTTCTCGCCGAGAGGTAATTCGGGCGTTGCAAAATGTCGGCGGACTGTCTGCGGAAGATGCGGAGCTGAAAGCTACGGTGTACGACTGGAAAAACGCTGGAGTTTCTGACGCGACGAATTCCATCGTCAAAGCGTACCAGAGTTACGGCTCCGAGGCAGGATTCGACAAGAAAACCTTTGCGGAGGCGTACAAGGATCTTAACGCGGTCAAGGGCGAGGATACCGACGGCGACGGGAAGATCGAGAAGAAGCAGTTTGTGCTGGAGGCGATCAACAAGATGAACATCTCCACGGCACAGAAGGACGCGCTCTATCGAATGAAGGGCTACGGAGAAAAACAGCTGGCAGACGCTCCGTGGCATTAACCCTCTGGGCGGGGAGCGGGCAACGATACGCCGACCCCGCTCCCCCGCGAAAGCTCCGCAGGCTCACGGCGCGGAGGGGAATGGATGAACGCACAGCATAGGGAGATCAGAGCAAGGCTATCACGAATGGCTCCTCAGCGGGCGGTGGACTACGTCAAGGCGTTTGATCTGCCGCCCATGGAGGAGGCGTGCATCATCGAGTGCGATGTGCGCGGGCGAAGTTGCGTAGACGTGGCGATGGATCTGTTTGTTTCTCCTGACACGATCAAAAATTGCAGACGAAGAGCATACGGAAAGATTGCTGACGGGATCTCATACGGGATCATCGGCACAAATTGAAGGAGGGCTTTATGCCCTCCTTTTTTGCGCCTTTTGATGCCGATACTCTACGCTTTCCAACCGCTGATTTGGGGTACGATAGATCCAGAAAGGACGTGATCCAATGATGTATGGGTATCCGCCCGCATACCAGCGACGCGAGATCGTACGCGTCAACGGGCGCGGCGGCGTGAACGCCTATCAGATGGCGCCAAACTGCAGTGAGCTGTTGCTGGACGAGACTGCGCCGATCGTGTGGCTTTGCCAAACAGACGGAGCTGGGTACAAGACGGCGACGCCTTACGACATTGCACCCCATGTAGACGCGCCTCCGGTTGACTTGGCGGCGCTGGCTGAACGGATTTCAAGATTGGAGGCGGCGCTGAATGAATCCCATCCTGCAGCAGCTGAACGGGCAGAATAGCGGCGTATCCCGTGCCGTGCAGATGTATCACGCATATCAGGCTGCACAGAATCCTGCGCTGGCAATGCAACAGATCCTGAATCAGAATCCGATGCTGAATCAGATCCGACAGCTGAATGGAGGGAATCTCCAGCAAACATTTTATGCAATGTGCCAGTCTCAGGGCGTGGATCCGCAGACGATCCTTTCTCAGTTTTCGTGAATTTTCACAGCGCGCGTGAAAATAATATGAATAACGGAGGGAACACACATGAACGACTCTATGTCTCCTGCTGATTACGCGGCGGTGAGCGGCGGCGGCTTCGGCGGTTTTGGTGGCGAGGGGCTGTGGCTCTTTGCGATCCTTGCGCTGATGGGCGGCGGCTTTGGCAACTTCGGCGGCAATCGAGATCGCAACGCCACGGTCGGCGATGTCCAGCGCGCCACTGATTTTGCCGCGCTGGAGCGGCAGAACAACGAGACTGTTGCGGCAGTCCGTCAGGCGGCGTACGACAATGCCGGCGCGATCAAGGACGGCAACTACAACATCCTCGGTGAGCTGCGCGATCTGCAGATGGCGACGGCTTCTGGCTTCGCCCGCCAGCAGGAGTGTTGCTGCGAGACGCTTCGCGCCATCGACGGCGTGAACTACAACGGTGCGATCAACACGGCGAGCATCAATGCCACCACGACCGCGCAGACCCAGAAGATTCTTGATGCGCTGGCTCAGAACAAGATCGAGAGCCTGCAGAACCAGATCAACCAGCTGACGCTCCAGAACGCCATGTGCGGCGTTCCGCGCGTGAACCCTTACGGGTTCGGCATCGTGCCTCAGTTTGCGATGAATGGCTGCGGCTGCGGTAACATCTGAGCATTGCCCCTGCTGGGCATGAGTAAGGCGGGGCAAAAGCCCCGCCTGTTTTTGTGAAAGGAGTATTTTTATGAGCTGCAATTCGATCCTCTTTACCGCGATGACCTCTCCCACCACTGTGGCCGCTGGCGGAGACATTCCTCTCGGCAACGTTGTTCGTCGCTATGGATGCGGCGCGACGCTGAATGGGAATGCCATTTCCCTGAACGGGGATGGATACTATGACGCGGATGTATCCGTTACCGTGATTCCAACGGCGGCTGGAACGATCACTGCTACGCTCCTGCAGGACGGCGTAGCAATCCCCGGCGCGACTGCGTCGGCGACCGTGGCGGCTACGGATACGTCGGTGACGCTTTCCTTCCCCGCTGCGGTACGGCTCCTTCGGTACTCTCCGAGGGCTACGCTGCGTCTGACGCTTAGCGCAGCTGGCAGCGTGACCAATGCCGCCGTCACCGTGCGGAAGCTGTGAGGTGCGGCATGAAGGACAAGGTTAAAGCGTACTGTGAGCGCCTTGAGAAGGGGCTGGCCGAGTATATGTCCATGCCGGTATCCGAGCGGAGCGCGACCGCCGTCACGGCGATGGTGGAGTGCTATGAGCATATTAAGGCGTATGCCGAATCGCTGGAGTGCGTGAGCGATTTCTCCCGCGCAGACGCAGAGGCGTGGTGCGAGAAGATGGAGAACGCTGACGGCACGACCGGCGCACACTGGACGAAGGAACAGACCACCAGCGTCGCGGAAAGCCTCGGCGTGACATGGGATCACATTACCCCGTTGTGCTGGTGGGTCGCGATGAACATGATGTACTCGGACTACTGCCTTGTCGCGGAGCGGCACGGCGTTTTTACGGCTGAGTTTTACGGGGACTTGGCAAAGGCGTTTTTGTGGGATAAGGATGCGCCGGAACCGAAAGCGAAACTGGCGGCGTACTATTGCGCTATCGCGAAGTGAAGAAAACTCCCCCAGCCGCTTTGGCTGGGGGAGTTGGGCGTAGTTGACGCTATATAGCGGCAGTGTAAACTATGCCTAACGCGTGGTTACAAAAAATGCGCCATTGTTGTCGGCGTCAATGCGCTTGATGGTGCGAGTCCAAAATTCTTTTTTTTCGATCCGCGAGAGCTTTGGATACTGTGCGATGGCCTCATGCAAGCTGGCTATGTCTGGGGGATCTGGAGTCTCAGCTTGCGCGGCGTTGAGCTGCTCCTGCAATTTGTCATAGTCGGCGCGATAGGTTGGCATATCAATCATCTCTGCGAGGTACAGCTCTTTCAGCCGATCAAGCTTGCGCAAGATCTTGGCCGGGGCAATCCGAGACTTTCTCTCGCGCCCCTTTTTGGCGGAAGAGTAGGCCGTTTTGACGATATGCTCCAGCTCCTCGAGTAGGTATATTTCGAGTTCCGATTCGCGGACCCGTTTTGTATGTGGGCAAGCCGTAGTATCAAGGTTGTGTGTGCGGCAACGGTAATACGTGTAAGTCCCCTTGACGGTCTCTGCTTGCATCGTTTTTCCGCACTCGCGACAATAGATTAGGCCGGAATACAGGTATATGCGTGAATCCTCAACCCCGCTGCACCGCTGGGATTGCTTTGCGAGCATGCCCTGCACAAGATCAAAATCGGCCTTTTGGATGAGCGCCGGGATCCGATCGGGGACACCGTAAACCTCACCGATATAGAGCCGGTTGCGGAGGGCGCGATTAAACGTATTGTACACGCCGTCGATCCCCCACTGCTTTAGCATATATTTTTTTGTGGCGTTGACGCTGCGCGTCTGGATGTAGTATTTAAACATGGCTTGGACGGCGGGTGCGTCCTTTGTCTGGATGTAAGCCCCGTTTTTGATCATCAGCCCCAATGGGGCTT
>ERZ826051.581-NODE-581-length-41066-cov-3.247885_pt1 | contig 41066 bp, 36 predicted proteins | sample MGYA00519928_ERZ826051 | MGnify/ENA primary metagenome ERZ826051 (study PRJEB31778, sample SAMEA3449219) | human gut metagenome | biome: human gut; feature: human-associated habitat; material: faeces | place: United Kingdom | collected 2010/2012 ...
CAGCGCGGTATGCGTCGCATACCGCTTCGTCACGTGCTCGACACATAGTAAATCCATGCGCTATTATTTATCGTCCACTGCGGACAAAGGTATGCAAATCTCGCCATAAATGCTTAGATTTGTACTTATTTTTAAACCCGCTCCGCACCGCCCGCACCGGGGTCCGTCCGCCGGTTCCGCACCGAGAACCGGCGGACGACGGGGCAAATCCCGAATAAGATGCTTTATCCGCTGAAATTCAAACCGATTCTCAAGGAAAAGATATGGGGAGGCCGCCGGCTCGGCGAGAAGCTGGGCAAAAGGCTTCCCGCAGGACGCGCCGTCGGCGAAAGCTGGGAGCTCTCCGGCCTCGACGGCAACCGGTCGGTCGTCCGCAACGGTCCGCTGAAGGGCAACGATTTGGAGGAACTGATCGAGGTCTACATGGGCGAGCTGGTCGGCGACCGCGTATACGAACGTTTCGGCCTTCAGTTTCCGTTGCTCATCAAGTACCTCGACGTACAGCAGCCCCTGTCGGTCCAAGTGCATCCGAACGACGATCTGGCCGCCGAGCGGCACGGCTCCTACGGCAAAACCGAAATGTGGTACGTGGTCGACTGCGGCCCCGACGCCGCGCTCCGCGTCGGATTCGACGGGCCCGTCACCCGAGAACAGTACGCCGAACACGTCGAGCGAGGCACGCTTCCCGAACTTATGGCAAAAGCCCGCGTACATCCGGGGGATACGTTCTTCATCCCGGCCGGCACGGTCCACACGATCGAAGGCAGCGTGCTGATCGCCGAAATCCAGCAGGCTTCCGACATCACCTATCGGATATACGACTGGGACCGGGTCGGGCCGGACGGGCGAAAGCGGGAACTGCAAACCGATCTGGCCGCCGACGCGATCGACTTCGCTTCCGGGACGTCGTTCGATGTCACGGCCGCGCCGGAGCGAAACCGGTTCGTCACGCTGAAAAAATGCCCTTATTTCACAACGAACCTGCTGCTGCTCGACGGACGGATCGAGCGCAACCACGTCGGGCGCGACTCGTTCGCCGTTTACATGATGCTCGACGGGCGGATGACCCTCTCGTGGGACAAGGGGACCGAAACGGTCGACCGGGGCGAAACCGTACTGCTACCCGCCTGTATCGAGGAGATCGGGCTGGAAGGCCGGGGAAAACTGCTCGAAATCTACATAGACTGACTCTATCGATGCCAAACGTATGGGATACCAAGAAGAAAAACAGCGGCAACTGGATATCCGCTACCTGAAGATGGCGACCGTCTGGGCCGAGAACTCGTATTGCGTGCGACGGCAGGTCGGCGCGCTGATCGTCAAGAACAAGATGATTATCTCCGACGGCTACAACGGCACGCCGTCGGGCTTCGAGAACGTCTGCGAGGACGAAGCCGGCCGCACCAAGCCCTATGTGCTGCACGCCGAGGCCAACGCGATCACGAAAGTCGCCAAGTCGAGCAACAGCAGCGAGGGAGCGACGCTCTACGTCACCTCGTCGCCCTGCATCGAGTGCGCGAAACTGATCATTCAGAGCGGCATCCGCCGCGTCGTGTTCTGCGACGACTATCACAGCAGCGACGGCATCGAGCTGCTGCGCCGCGTCGGCATCGAGGTGGAGAAAGTAACCCTTCCCCCGGCCCGCTGACCTGCCCGGGCAAAAAAGACCGAACCGAAAAATCATGAGCAAGCGCAAGAAAAACCGGTACGCGATCCAGCCGGCGGAATCGTCGCCGAAATCCCTGCCGATGCCCTCGCGGTATTCGACAAGAGAGTACCGGCTCGTGCAAGTATTCGTAGAAGGCTACGACGACGTGGCGTTTTGGCGCGGCATTTTCGACGACTACGAGACCGAGTGGCTGAAATTCGAGATCAGCGTTCCGCCGAGGCAAGACCTGGCCAAGGGCAAGAAAGTGCTGCTGGGCATGATCGGCGAGTGCTGCGACGACCGCATTCTTTGCGTGGACAGCGACTTCGACTACCTGTTCGAGGACTTCAACGAGCAGTCGCGCCAAGTCAACCGGACGCCTTACCTGTTCCATACCTATGCCTATGCGACGGAAAACTATCTCTGCTGGCCCGCTTCGCTGCACAAGGTCTGCGTCAAGGCGACCAAGAACGATACGATGATCTTCGATTTCGAGCGCTTCATGGGTCGCTACTCCCGAGCGATCTATCCGCTGTTCCTGTGGTATGCCTACTCCGCCCGCCGCAAAAGCGAGAAAGCGTTCACGCTGGTCGATTTCCGCAGCAGCGTCCGGCTCAACTACCTCGACATCCGCGAAGACGGGCAGCAGACTCTCGAATGGCTCGAGCGGCAGGTCTCCAAGCGCGTCCGGATGCTCGAGACGCACAACCCGCAATGGGCCGCCGAGGTGGAAGCGTTCGGGCAGCACATCCGCAACCGGGGAGTCGAGCCGAACAACGTGCATCTGTTCATGCAAGGGCACACGCTGATGGATAATGTCGTACTGATCCTGCTGCACACCGTCTGCGACAAGCTCCGCGACATGAACATCGACCGCATTGCAGCCGGAACGAAACAGGGCATCTCGCTGAAAAACGAACTGAGCAACTACAACAACTCGCTGCGCAACGTGCGCGAAGTGCTGCTCGACAACGAACAGTACAAGGACTGTTTCCTGTACCGGAAACTCCGGCAGGATATCGAACGGTACGTCAGCAAGCTGACGCAGGGAAGCCGCAGGCGATATCCCGACTTTTCCCGAAACACGCAAACGCCATGACCGACACGATCAAGAATTTCCCGAACCGCCTGCACCGAATGACGCAGGTATTTTACCGCGAAGTGCCTTCGCAGGTCGCCGCGCGCCGATTCGTCGACTCGCTCGTGAACCTGCTTTTCCCGGTCCGCGACCGGCGGGGCATGTCGCTTAAGGAGATGGACCTGCGCTGGGAGAACCTGCAGCAGGATTTCCTGCATATCATCACGCCGCTCTGCTCCGGCATGGACTGCTGCTGCGAGCGGCTGACGGCCCGGTTCTTCGCCGAGATTCCGCTGATCTACGCGGGGCTGATGAAAGACGCGAACCTTTACAAGAGCTGCGACCCGGCCGCCTATTGTACCGAGGAAGTGATCCTGTGCTATCCGGGCTTCTACGCCGTTATGGTATACCGGCTCTCGCATGTGATGCACCGGCTGGACATTCCGGTGCTGCCGCGCGTCGTATCGGAATATGCCCACAGCCAAACCGGCATCGACATTCACCCGGGCGCCACGATCGGTCCGCGATTCTACATCGACCACGGAACGGGCATCGTCATCGGCGAGACAACCGTCATCGGCCGGAACGTGAAGCTTTATCAGGGCGTCACGCTCGGCGCGCGGTTCGTCGAGAAGGAACTCACAGGTGTCAAGCGGCATCCGACCATCGAGGACAACGTCATCATTTACGCCGGCAGCACGATTCTCGGCGGAGACACGGTCGTCGGCCACGACACGGTGATCGGCGGAAACGTCTGGCTGACCGAATCGGTACCGCCCCATTCGACCGTCTACCACAAGCCCGAAATCATCATCAAAGGAAAGTGACCCGCCCATGAACCGAATTCGCGAAACGCGCCCGGCCCCGCGATACGGCCTGCTGTGGGCTTTCGTCCGGCGCATGCTGCTACTCTATGCGGCATGGGCCGTGTGCCGCGTGATTTTCTACCTGATGAACGCCTCCATAATCGGACCGGTCGGCCTGAACGAGCTGCCGCACCTGCTGCGGGGAAGCCTCGCGTTCGACACCGCGTCGATCCTGTACGTCAACGCGCCGTTCATCCTGCTGTCGCTGCTGCCGTTCCGATTCCGCGAACGGAAGGGCTACCAGCGCATGCTGCTGTGGCTCTACTCGACGGTCAACGGTATCGCGCTTGCGATCAACCTCTCGGACGGCATCTATTTCCACTATGCCCGAAAGCGTTTCACCGCCGACGAGCTGTCGTACCTGGGCAACAACGACAACACGGGCACGGTCGTGCTGAAAGCCATGGCCGAGAACTGGTACGTCGTGCTGCTGGCCGTCGCGCTGATCTTCGGTCTGGTCCGGTGCTACCGGCGGATTCGCTTCGCTCCGGCGCGACGGGAAGGCAGGCGGTATTTTCTGGTCAATCTGGGCGTACTGGCCGCCGGAGTCGCGCTGACGCTCGGAGGCATCCGGGGCGGATTCAGCCGCCAGACCCGCCCGATCACGCTAAGCAACGCGACGCTCTACACCTCGTCGGACCGCAAGGCGAACCTGATTCTGAGCAACCCGTTCTGCCTGCTGCGCACGCTCGGAAACCGCTCGCTGAGCTATACCCGTTTCTTCGATTCCGAAACGCTCGACTCGCTCTATTCTCCCTATCACGATCCGAAGCCCGATACGACCGCGCTCGGGCCGCGCAACATCGTGATCTTCGTGCTCGAGAGCTTCAGCAGCGAGCATTCGGCCCTGCTGAATCCGGATCTCTATCCCGACGGACGGGGCTTCACGCCTTTCCTCGACTCGCTGATGCGCGAAGGGTACTGTTTTCCGAACGCCTTCGCGAACGGGCACAAGTCGATCGAGGCGCTGCCTTCGGTTCTGTCGTCCATCCCTTCCTACCGCACGCCGTTCGTGCTGATGCCGCAGGCGCTGGCCGAAACCAAAGCGCTGCCCGCCCTGCTCGCCGACGAGGGATACTCGACCTCGTTCTTCAACGGATCGGGCCGGGGATCGATGGGATTCGGAGCCTATGCCACGCTGGCGGGCGTCCAGCGCTATTACAGCAGGGAAGACTACGAAAAGGTTTGCGGCACGGGCGATTTCGACGGATACTGGGGCATCTGGGACGAACCGTTTCTACAATATATGAGCCGCACGCTGTCCGAAACGCCCGAACCTTTCTTCGCCTCGGCCTTCACGCTCACCTCGCACCACCCGTTCGTCGTGCCCGAGCGTTACGCCGACACTCTGCCGAAAGGAAAAACGAAAGTGCACCAGGGCGTCGCCTATACCGACATGGCGCTGAAGAAATTTATGGAAACGTCGTCGAAGGAGCCTTGGTTCCGCCGCACGATTTTCGTCTTCGTAGCCGATCACGTCTCGTCCGAGACGTTCGCTCCGAAAACGCTGACCCCTACGGGGAATACCCAGATCGTCTGCCTGATCTACACGCCCGACGGATCGGTGCGCGGCCGTCACGAGGGCGTGGTACAGCAGATCGATCTGATGCCGACGCTGCTCGGCCTGCTCGGCTACGATAAGCCCTACTTCGCGTTCGGACGGGACGTGTTGCACGAAACCGGACGGACGGCCATGGCGACCAACTCGGCGGGGGATATCTATCAGGGAATCACCGATTCGCTCGTGCTGTTCTTCGACGGGGAGCGCACGACCTCGGCTTATCTGCGCAGCGACACGCTACAGCGGCAAGACGTTTCCGACCGCCGCACGCCGCTGCTCGAAGAGGCCGAGCGACAGCTCAAAGCGCGCTTGCAACAGTATTACGAACACGTCGAGCGCCGGGACTATCTGGCCCCCGAGCAGAAAACTCCCCCGACCGGCCGCGCCGAGCGGTAGCGCCGGAGCGCTCCCGGACCCACAAGATCGTTCGCGCGACATCGGCTGCCCGCCGATTTTTACTCGTCGACCGTCTCGGATGCTTTTCGCGGAAACAGGCAACGCCCCGGGAAAGAAACCGCTATTCCGTAACATTCTGTGCAGAAGGGCAAAAGCCGAGACAAAAATAGGGAACAGGAGGTACGCGCCTTATCGGAAAACGGACGGACCGCTTCCATAAGGCCGATCCTCGTCAAAAAGCCGCAGCCCGTCTTCCGACGGGCTGCGGCTTATACGGATCATTCCGGCTACTCCAGCATCTTCAGCGTCTCGGTCAGCAGCTTCCAGAACTTATCGACCGAAGCGATCTCCAGACGCTCGTCGGGCGAGTGAACGCCGCGAAGCGTCGGACCGAACGATACCATTTCGAGCCAAGGGTATTTCCTCAGGAAAAGCCCGCACTCGAGCCCGGCATGGATCGACCGCACGAGCGGCTTGTTGCCGAACAGCTTCTCATAGGCCTCGATCGTCACCGCAAGCAAATGCGACTCGGGGTCGGGCGCCCAGCCCGGATAACCGTCCGAATGCGTCACGTCTCCGCCTCCGAGCAGGAGGACCGACTCGACCGACGCGGCCGCTGCGTCGCGCGCGCTTTCGATCGACGAGCGCTGCGAGGTCGTTATCTCGATCAGACGGTCGCCGACGAACTTGACCGACGCCAGATTGGTCGAGGTCTCGACCATGCCCGGCATCGTCGGGCTCATCGCCAGTACCCCGTTCGGCAGCCCGCACAGGGCATACAGCAAATACCGCTGGGCATCGGCATCGATCACCGTATCGGGCTCCGGCATCTCGGACAGCGTGATTTCCATCGACTTCTCGACCGGAGCGAACTCCTGTCCGACGCCTCGGACGTATTCCTCGAAAAGCTCCCGAAGGCGCTTGGCGTCGCGCGACGGTACGCCGAATACGGCGAAAGCCTCGCGGGGAATCGCGTTGCGGAGATTTCCGCCGTCGAGGTATACCAGCCTCATTTCCGTCTGCCGCGCCGCCAGCCACAGGAAACGGGCGAGCAGTTTGTTCGAGTTGGCCCGTCCCTTGTCGATGTCGTCGCCCGAGTGACCGCCCAAAAGGCCGCCGATGTCAATGCGGAAAAAATCGAAGTTCTTCGGCGCCTCCTCCTGACGATAGCGCATCGTCGCTACCGTGTCGATTCCTCCGGCGCAACCGATGAAAAGCTGGCCCTCGTCCTCCGAGTCGAGATTGATCAGATATTTCCCGCTCAGCATGCCCTCGCCGAGGCCGAAAGCGCCGGTCAGGCCGGTCTCCTCGTCGACGGTGAAAAGACACTCGACCGGACCGTGTGCCAGATCGTCGGCATCCAGCGCGGCCAACTCGGCCGCCATGCCGATTCCGCAGTCGGCACCCAGCGTCGTACCCTCGGCACGCACCCAACCGTCTTCGACGCGGGTCCGTATCGGGTCCGTATCGAAATGGAAATTCACGTCGCCCCTCTTCTCGCAAACCATATCCACATGGCTCTGCAGAACGACCACAGGGCGGTTTTCCATACCCGGCGACGCTCCCTTGCGAATCACGACGTTCCCCGTCGAATCCTTGCGGTACTCCAGCGAGCGGCTTTTGGCAAAATCGATCAGATAGGCCACGATCTTCTCCTCTTTTTTCGACGGACGGGGAATCCGCGTAATCTCGTCGAAGAAGCGCCACACGGCCTCAGGCTTCAGATTGACTATATCCGACATAGGCTTTTCATTTGGTTTTTACGTGTAAATATAGCGATAAATTCGTTACTTTGTCAACAAACTCCATGCTATGAACGACTTCAGAATCGGGCACGGCTACGATGTGCACGCGCTCGCCGACGGCCTCCCCCTCCGACTGGGAGGCGTCCTGATCGAACATCCGCGCGGCTGCGTCGCGCATTCCGACGGCGACGCGCTGATCCACGCGCTGTGCGACGCGCTGCTCGGAGCGGCGGCCATGGGCGACATCGGGCTTCATTTTCCGGACACTTCCGAGCGGTTCAAGGGTATCGACAGCCGGATCCTGCTGCGGCATACCGTTGAAATGCTCCGCGACAAAGGCTACCGCATAGGCAACGTCGATTGCACGCTTTGCCTGCAACGCCCGAAGATAAAGCCTTACATCGCCGCCATGCGAGAAACACTGGCCGAGACGATGGGAATCGATCCTGAGCGTGTTTCGGTCAAGGCCACGACGACCGAACGGCTCGGATTCGTCGGCCGGGAAGAGGGAGTCGAGGCTCATGCCGTCGCGCTGGTTTACAGGGAAACCCCATAGCAAAGACCCTGCCCGGCAGACAAAGTTCCCCCCGGAAACGGAGTTCGGCACACGGTCGCCAATTGGAACAGCGGAAGGCTCCCGCGTTCTCGGAGACCGGGAGACGGAACGGAAACTCCGGGTTCAGCGCGGAAGCCGACTCGCTCCCGTCCCGACAAAGAGAAAGAGCGTACCCGATTAGCCCGATACGGCAACCCGGCACCGGATGGAATCGTCTCTCCCGGTTTCCGAAAACGAAATCCGCTTGCCGGACTGCATCGGAAAACCAGCGGAAGAGAAACGAAAGTCCGATGACAGATAAAAGAGATGCGAGAGGCAGAGCTCCCCGCATCTCTTTCATACGTCCTTCGGCCGAGCGCATACCGGCGACGGCCGCGATCCTTACCGGCCGACAGCCATCTTGATAATCGCAGCGACCGGAATCACCACGACAGCCAGCGCCAGCGCATACAGCGTATAGACATCCATGACCGGCAGACCGAAAGCCGAGGCGATCCGGTTGTAGCTCGCATAAGCGTACAATACGACGACCAATAGTTTCAACACCCGAAGCATGCGGGTCGCCGTCGTATACAGCCTCTGCCGGTTGTCGTCCGTGACCGGTCTCGGATAGGGAAGCCGATGCGGAATACTCGTCAGCCACGTCAGCAGCAGATAGCTCAGCAGCGCGACGGCAGGCAAGACCCACAATCCGGCACGCAGCGAGGCCATGCTTCCGCCGCCGCGAAATTCGAAGAACTCGGGCGGCATTTCCGGCAGCGCGAACGTTCCCCACGCGGTAAACGAAAAATCGGCAAGCAGCACCAGCAACGCCGCGCCCTCCAGAATCCATCCCACCGCGCCGGGACGAACGACCGGCCTGTTTTCGGCTTTCCTTTCTTTCATCGGATGACTTCGATTCGTGTACAATTTTACTTCTTCTTGGACTTCGCCATGATCTCGCGGCACTGTTCGAGCGTCAGCTCCTCGGGCACATACCCTTTGGGAATGCGGTAGTTCTTCCCGTCGAAAGCGATATAGGGACCGTATCGGCCGTTCAGCACCGCCAGTCCCGGCTCCTCGGGGAAACTGCGGATCGGCACCTTGGCCTTGGCGTCTTTTTCCCTCTTCTGAGAGATCAGCTCCACGGCCCGGTCCAGCCCGACCGTATAGGGGTCGTCCGTCTTGGCCAGCGACACGAACTTGCCGTCATGACGGACATAGGGACCGAAACGACCGATCCCGATCACGACCTCCTTGCCCTCGAACTCTCCGACCGTGCGCGGCAGCGTAAACAGATCGAGCGCCTCCTCCAACGTGATGTTCGCGATCAGTTGTCCCTTCTTCAGACTGGCATAGCGGGGCTTTTCCCCGTCGTCTCCGCCGATCTGCGCCACCGGGCCGAAACGGCCGATTTTCACGTAAACCGGCTTTCCGCTCGCCGGATCGGTCCCGAGCAGATGGGCCTGACCGCTCCGCACGGGCTCTTGCTCCAACGCCCGATCCACCGTCGTATGGAAGCGGCCGTAAAAAGCACGGATCATGTCCACCCAGCTTTTCTCGCCTTCGGCGATCTCGTCGAACTCCTTTTCGACGAGCGCCGTGAAATTATAGTCCATGATATCGCCGAACTGCGTGTCCAAATAGTCGGTCACGATCATTCCTATATCGGTGGGCGACAGCTTGTTCTTTTCCCGGCCGACGTTCTCGGAAAGCGTCTTGCGTGCGATGGAGCCCTTCTCCAGTCTCAGTTGCACGTACTCCCGCTTGACGCCCTCCCTGTTCTCCTTGACCACGTATCCCCGGGCGATGATCGTCGAGATCGTCGGGGCATAGGTCGACGGCCGTCCGATGCCGAGCTCCTCGAGCCTCTTGACGAGCGATGCCTCGCTGTAGCGAGGAGGACTCTGCGTGAAACGTTGCGAAGCCGTAATGCTCCGGGCCTGCGGTCTGTCGCCTTTCTTCAGAGGCGGCAACAGAGCCTCCTCGCCGTCGGCGGGTTCGTCTTCGGTCGATTCGGAATAGAGTCGCAGGAAACCGTCGAACAAGACCACCTCGCCGGTCGCGACGAATCGCTCCTCGGTTCCGTCGACCGCGATGTCGACTACGGTCCGCTCGGTTTGGGCCGAAGCCATCTGCGAGGCGATCGTCCGTTTCCAGATCAGGTCGTACAGCCGTTTCTCGGCCGGCGAACCTTCGATGCCGGTCCGGTCCATGTAGGCCGGACGGATCGCCTCGTGGGCCTCCTGAGCCCCTTTCGACTTGGTCTTATAGTTGCGCGCCTCGGAATACCGTTCCCCGAACAGTTGCACGATCTCGGCTTTCGCCGCGGCGATCGCCTGCGAAGAGAGGTTCACCGAATCGGTACGCATGTAGGTAATATATCCGGCTTCGTATAACCGCTGGGCGACCGACATCGTCTGACTCACCGACATACCCAGTTTGCGGCCCGCCTCCTGCTGCAACGTCGAAGTCGTGAAAGGTGCGGCAGGCGACTTTTTCGAGGGCTTGCGCTCGACCCCGAGCACGGTGAAAGTCGTCGCCTTGCATTTCTCGAGCAGATCGAGCGCCTGCTGCTCCGTATCGAGGCGCCTGCTGAGCTCGGCCTTGAAAACGGCCTGTTTGCCGTCGGCGTCCGTGACGAAAAAGTCGGCCACAACCCGATAATAGGCCTTCGACTCGAAAGCCATGATCTCCCGCTCCCGCTCGACGATCAGCCGGACGGCCACGCTCTGCACGCGGCCGGCCGACAGCGACGGCTTGATCTTCTTCCACAGCACGGGCGACAGCTCGAAGCCGACCAGTCGGTCGAGAATACGGCGCGCCTGCTGGGCGTTGACCAGATTCAGGTCGATCCCGCGCGGATTTTCGATCGCATGCAGAATCGCGTTCTTCGTAATTTCGTGAAAAACGATCCGCTTCGTATTGTCGTCCTTGAGTCCGAGCACCTGATACAGGTGCCACGCGATGGCCTCCCCTTCGCGGTCTTCATCGGAAGCGAGCCAAACCGTCTTGGCCTCTTTCGCGAGCTTTTCGAGCTCGGCCACCGTCTTTTTCTTGTCGGAGGAAATTTCGTAATGAGGAGCGAAGTCGTTGGCGATATCGATGCCCAGTCCCTTTTTCGCCAAATCCCGGATATGACCGAAACTCGACTTGACGACATATCCCTTGCCCAAAAACTTTTCGATCGTTTTGGCCTTGGCGGGAGACTCTACGATCACCAGATTGTCTTGCATAACTCTATTTCTTTATTTCGTTCTCCAGCCGGCTTCGTTCCCGGCCGGCAGACCTTTCGCGCACCCGGACAGCCCTGCTGCGGAGGATTCTCCAAAAAACGAGAAAACCTAAAGTGTCCGCTTTAGGTTTCTGCGTATCGGCTACTCGGTCATTTGATCAACGTATAGGTGAGAATGACCCTCAACGGAGGATCGCTCACCCCGGTCTTGAGCACGACTTGCTTGAAATCGTACAGCTCGTCGTAGGCAGGCCCCAGCATCATCGTACGGGGAGCCTCGGAGGGCGAATTGACCAGTTTTTGCAGAAAACTGGATATATCCGTCGCATAGTTGCCGTGCGTACGGTTCAGATTGCCGCCGTATTGCAGGGTGATGCTGGCGGAACTTTCGTATACATAGTTATAATCGGGAATACCGGGGAAGGAAACGCTGTAGCCGGCATAAGACCCGAGTCTCTGCGGCGCCCGGTCGAAAATTCCGGCGGTCGGATCGTCGATCTCCCATACCAGATCGGCCCGGTTGATCACCATCGAGTTATAGGGTTCCTCCACCTTGGCCAACAGCTCGTCGACGAACCGGTCCGTGAAACGCACATAGGTCGAAACCCCGCCCAAGGACTGCACGTACCCTAATTGCGCGACCGGAGATCCGGACAGCGTATCGTTGATATGCTCCATCGAGGTCTCCGTATAGTCGTGCCGGATCGTGCTGACGCTGTTGTTGTTATATATCGTCGAACCGTTGGCGAACGAGTAATAGACGCTGACGGTATCCCGCCGGGTCGTCGCCGATTCGTCGATATAATTGTGGAGGTAAAGCATCATTTCCATCGACGAGTAGCCTATCCGGTAGACGCAAGCGTCTTCCGGAGAAGACGGATCGGGCACGAAACCGAATCCCTTGAACCTGTCGTAGAAAAGCGAGTCGGAAGTATAGGCCCCGCCGGTCGTGTCCATCAGCTTGCGGGCGAATTCCGCGACGGCCGGCCCCTCGAGCCTTACCCGGCGCTGGGAAGTCGGAACCCCGGTCAGTTCGAAATCGAACAGCGGCTGATCTCCGAGGACGGTCGACTGGTCGAAATTGGAATAATATACCGAGTCGTCCAGATCGTTCACCAACTCGTATACGTTGAACTTCTGCGTCTTGGTCGTATCGCCCAGATAGGACGCATCGAGCGTGAACAGCAATACGAGCGAATCGAACACGGGCGCCGTGCCGAAAATATCCCCGTCGTCGTACGACGAGGAGTAGTAACTGAGTACGTATTGGCTCGACGCGGAAGCCGCGGTGCGCCCGAAAACAGGGTCTACGGCCGAGCCGAGATACATGTACGACAGTCTCTCGCTCGGAAACGAATCGGTCTTCGCCAGATAGGTATCGATACCGTATACCGTATCCACCTTTATTTTCATCTGCTGATCGTCGGGAATCAGGCTTTCCCCGAGCCGGTTATCCACTTCGGTACACGACGCGAGCGCCGACAGAAAGAGCAGCGCCGCCGCCCCGGCCCTAAGCCTACCTCGTCTATTCATTTGCGAGCACTTTGTTGTAGAATGCCTGATACTGGTCCAGATATTCCGGTGTTGACTTATCCTGATACTCCAGAAAGCGTTTCTTTTTCTCGACGAGCAAATCCCGGATCGCTTCGGGAGGCTCCGGAGTCTCGAAAATCACGCCATCGGTGTAGTTAATAACGAACTTCATCAGGTTTTCGTATGTGGGCTTGTCCAAATGGCTCAGATATTTCCTGCCGACGCCCTCCCCCTGAATCTTGCTTTTGAAACCCGGGTCCAGTTCCCCCTCGAACGCATCGTCGTAAACCGACAGTACGATCTTCGTGCGCTTGAAGACCGGATCGTCGGCGAACGCATTGCGCAGGTATACCGGAACGATGGACGAGAACCAACCGTGGCAATGCACGATATCCGGGCTCCAGCGGAGCTTCTTGACCGTTTCGAGCACGCCCCGGGCAAAGAAGATCGCCCGCTCGTCGTTATCCGCAAAAAACGCTCCGTCTTCGTCCCGGATCATGGCCTTGCGGTGAAAATAGTCCTCGTTGTCGATGAAGTAAATCTGCACGCGGGCCGACGGAATCGACGCGACCTTGATAATCAGCTGATGATCGTTGTTGTCGATGATCAGATTCATTCCCGAGAGGCGGATCACCTCGTGCAGCTGGTTGCGGCGCTCGTTGATCAGCCCGTAACGGGGCATGAAGGTCCGAATCTCGTTTCCTCTTTCCTGCATCCCCTGAGAAAGCGCCCTGCACAATACGGACATATCGGATTCAGGAAGATAAGGCGTGATTTCCTGACAGACATAAAGAATTTTGCAGTGACTCATTTCCAAGGAATTTTACAGGATTAGGGGCTACGACCCGAAGACAAAGGTACTAATTTTTAGCCATTCGCGCAACCCGGCCTCCGATTGCGCCGTCTCAGAGAATCAGCATCGCGTCGCCGTAAGTGCCGAAACGGTACTTTTCCTTCTTGGCCACGTCGTAGGCGCTCATCAGCGCGTCGTAGCCGGCGAAGGCGGCCACCATCATCAGCTGGGTGGAGTACGGCAGATGGAAGTTGGTGATCATGCAGTTGGCCACGCTGAACTCGTAGGGAGAAAATATGAACTTGTTCGTCCACCCGTCGAAAGGCTTCAGCAATCCCTCGGTCGACACGGAACTCTCGACCGAGCGCATCACGGTCGTGCCGACGGCGCACACCTTGCCACCGGCCCTCTTGACCCGGTTCACGGCCTCGGCCGTCCGCTCGGGAATGACGACTTGCTCGGAATCCATCTTATGCTTGGTCAGGTCCTCGACGTCGACGGTCCTGAAATTACCCAATCCCACATGCAGCGTCAGAAAGGCCATGTCGACGCCCTTGATCTCGAGCCTTTTCATCAGGTGCTTGCTGAAATGCAGTCCGGCCGTCGGCGCGGCGACGGCTCCCTCGTTCTTCGCGAAAATCGTCTGATAGCGCTCCTCGTCGATCGGTTCGACTTTCGGGCGTATCCACTTGGGCAGCGGCGTCTCGCCGAGTTTGTACAGCGCCGCCTTAAACTCGTCGTAGTCGCCGTCGAACAGGAAACGAAGCGTCCGCCCGCGCGAGGTCGTGTTGTCGATCACCTCGGCCACCAGCAGGTCGTCGTCGCCGAAATAGAGCTTGTTGCCGATACGTATCTTGCGCGCCGGATCGACCAGCACGTCCCACAGGCGCAGGTCGCGGTTCAGCTCGCGCAACAGGAAAATTTCGATCTCGGCTCCCGTCTTCTCCTTGTTACCGTACAAGCGGGCCGGAAACACTTTCGTATCGTTGAATACCAACACGTCGCCCTGCCTGAAATAATCGATCATTTCCTTGAATACCTTATGCTCGATCTTGCCTGTGCGGCGGTTCAGCACCATCAGCCGCGACTCGTCGCGGCTTTCGGCCGGGTATTTCGCGAGCATATCGGGCGAAAAGCTGTAATTGTACTGAGATAGTTTCATGATCGGACGATCTTTAGTTCTTGATTCGGAATAAACACAGTAATATTCATACGCAAATCGAACCGTTTTGTTTCATTTTGCCGTCTTTTCCCTCCGTTTTTCGCACCGGAAGAGGCGAAAAGCGAAGGACCGGGAGTCAACCGGCCGGTGCGTCATCGTTTCCGACGCCCGGGCGATTTCCGAGTATCCGCTCGATTTCCGCGAGCGAATAGGTGTCTTCCAGCGAGCAGGCCCCGCTCCGGGTCCGGCGCAGGGAGGTCAGATAGGCTCCGCTGCCGAGCCGCTCGCCCAAATCCCGCGCGATCGAGCGGATGTAGGTCCCCTTGCTGCACCGAATGCGAATCGCGAGCCGCGGCGGCTCGAACTCCTCGATCCGCATTTCATAGATACGGACCAGCGCGCGCCGCATCTGTACCTCGTCGCCGCGGCGGGCGTACTCATAGGCCCGCTTGCCGTCGATCATCTTGGCCGAATAGACGGGAGGAAGCTGCCACTGCTCGCCCTCCATGCCTCGCAGCGCCTCCTCGACGCTCTCGCGCGTGATATGTTCGAAAGGGTAAGTCCGGTCGACCGGGTGCTCCCTATCGAAGCTCGGCGTCGTAGCTCCCAGTTCCAATCCGGCGAGATATTCCTTCTGCTCGGCTTGCAGCTCCTCGGCCCGTTTCGTCGCGCGGCCGATGCAGACGAGCAGCACGCCCGTAGCCAGAGGATCGAGCGTCCCTGCATGACCGATCTTGATCTTGCGGTGCCCCAGCCTGCGAAGCAGTACCTTGACCTTGCGCACCACGTCGGACGAAGTCCACCCGAGCGGCTTGTCGACAGGCAGCACGTAACCTTCCGCGAAAGGCAAATCCGTAGAAAGCGGTTGTCTCAAAATATCAGCGTTTTAAATCAGAGAATAGAGGATCGAGGCGATTCCCACCGCCAGACAGTACACGGCGAAATAGATCAATTTCCCGCGCTTGACCAGACCGATCATCCAGTTGCAGGCCAGAAAGCCCGAGACGAAAGCGGCGATGAATCCGCCCGTCAGCGCAGCCGCCGAGATACCGCTTTCGGCCGGAGCGAAACCGCCTTTCAGCGCATCGAGAAACGCCTCTCCCAAAATCGGGATCAGCACCATCAGAAACGAGAACTTGGCGACATCCTCCTTGCGGTCGCCCAGCAGCAGTCCGGTCGCTATCGTCGAGCCCGAGCGCGACAGTCCCGGCAGTACGGCGGCGAACGCCTGAGCGATGCCGATCACGAAAGCGTCCCGGAACGAAATATCGCTCCGGCGCCTCGGCCGGGCATAGTAGGCGAACGTCAGCAATGCGGCGGTCAGAATCAGGGAGACTCCCACGACGAGCAGTCCCGACGCGAACAGCGCCTCGACCTGCTCCTTGAACAGCAGCCCTACTACGGCCACGGGAATCATCGACAGCAGAATCTTACCCACGTACACCGTCTCCGCGTTCCGGCGGAACCGGAAAAAACCGACGATGAGCCGTCCCAGCTCCGCACGGAAAACGACAATCGTACTGCACACGGTCGCGGCATGCACCGCCACGGCGAACGTCAGATTCTCCTCGCCTTGCAGTCCGAACAGCGTATTGAAGATTTGCAGATGGCCCGAGCTGCTCACCGGGAGGAACTCGGTCAGGCCCTGCACGATTCCCAGAACGATCGCTTCCCAGAACTCCATCGCCTACTGCCGTTTTTCGGGTTTCTTCATGATCGCGTAAATCTCGAAGGCAAAGCCGAACAGAACGAGCAGCGGAGCGAGCGTGATCCGGCGGAAACTGAACATCTCTTCGTTGAACACGTTCGGATCGTCGCTGCCGCCCCCCGCCATCAGAACGAAGCCGAGCACGATGATCGCCAGCCCGATAAGCATCAACTTGTAGTTCGTAAAAGTCAGCGGCATCTCGCGCTGCTTATCCGCCGGAGCGGACGGTTTCGCATTCTTTTTCATCTTATCGTCATAAAACGGTTTGTTTTTCACGGACGCTGTCTGCAGGCACGCGCGCCTGTACGGAAGACCCGTCGAACCGGGCAGTCCGGCACTTGAGATATTTCGGAACGGCGTACACGATAGCGCTCAAGTCTGCGGCGGCCCACAGCCAACCGTATTGGGGTCCCTCTCCTTCGAGCCACTCGCCGGCGCAGTCGAACAGGCTGAAAATCGGCAGCAGCGCGATACCCGGCCACTTGAAAAGATCGCCGACATACAACGGGTTGCGCATCACCGAATAGATTCCCGTCGTATTCGGTTCGTCGGGCACCTGTCCTTCCGCCGTGCGGCGGTCCGAAGTCCGGTCCGGCGTATGTCCCGCCGTACGAACCCGGACGGCCAGCCCGAAAAGGGAGACTAGCAAAGCGCGTACGACCAGCGGCCGGCTTTCCCGGTTCCGGGAAGTCCTGCCGCCCTGTTTTTTCAAACGTTCGCCAAACAGCATACGCGTCTAAAATACAGTCAATACAGATTCGCATTACTCGTATTCATCCGCAGGAACTTGCGCACGGCGAAGCTCGTGAAAACGAGCGAGATCAGAATGCCTCCGACCATCAGCACGCCGCAGATCGCCGCGATATAGGCATGCTCGCCCACGAAGTTCACCTCGGGCAGCCCCTCGCTGAGCCCCACGATCATCACCGCGAGCATCGCCCAAGAGATCAGCCCGGCATAAATTCCCTGCAGGACGCTGGTCACCAGAAAAGGCTTCATGATGAACCAGCGCGTGGCGCCGACCAGCTTCATCGTATGGATGATATAGCGCTTCGAGAAGATCGTCACCCGAATCGTATTGTTGAGCAGAATCAGCGAAATGACGAGCAGCGTCGCGCCGAAAAGCAGCAGAATCAGGTTGAACTTGTTGATGTTCGACGTGATCTGGTCGATCACGCTGCGCTGGTACACCACCTCGTCGACTCCCTCCCACGACAGCAGCTGCCTCTCGAGCGCCGAGAGAGCCTCTTTTTCCGCCGAAGTCGAAGCCACCTTCACCTCATACATGTCCGGAAGCGGATTTTCCTGCAGAAAGCCGACGAAATCGTCGCCCAGATAGGCCTGAAACTCGGCCGCCGCCTCGTCCTTGGACGTATACTTCACCTCGCGCACGCCCTCGTGCTTCTCGATTCTTCCCTTCAGCGCGGCGCTCTGCTCGGCCGTTATGTCGTCGCGGAGCATCACGTACACGGTCACGTTCTCCTTCAGCCGTTCGGTCGCGTTCAGCGCGCCCATGATCAGATATCCCACGGCTCCGAGCAGGAACAGCACCAGCGCGATGCTGACCGTCGAAACGATGTAGGCGTTGCGCACCCGGCGCTTGATTCTCTTATTCTTGTCCACAGCCATTCTCAGTAGCGGTTTGTTCGGTTTTGCGCTTGCGCACGGCGGCCACGCCGACGGCCGCGGCCAGCGACAGCAGGAGCAGCAGCGAGCAGACGAGCGTGACGACCGTCAGCGTCTCGTAATGCGGCGCGCGGAAGCGGAACTCGACGACATGGTCGCCGGCAGGCAGCTTCATCGCCCGCAGCACGTAATCGGCCCGGAAATAGGGAGCCTCCTGCCCGTCGACATAGGCCGTCCACCCGTGCGGATAATAAATCTCGGAAAATACGGCCACCCCTTCCGCCGCAGCGGAATACTCGTACGTGTGGCGATTCACGCGATACTCGGTCATCCGGATCGAGGCCGAACTGTCCGCCGTAACGGAAACGCCCTCCAGCATCCCGGCGAATCGCTTGTCCACCACCGCCACACGCTTCGTATCGACCGAGTCGAGCGCATCGATCTCCTCGTCCGGATCGGCCACGATCCTCACCTCGTCCACGAACCAAGCGGCCCCGTTGGCCCCGTCGTTGCGCTGCACCGAAGCGCCTCGGCCGTCGTCCGACGGAGCGATCACGTAGCGCGTGTTGAGCATGTCGTACACGTTCCAGTTCATCTTCGACAGATGATGCTCGATCAGGTCTTGGTAGCGATGCAGCTTCGCCCCGTGGTACCCGCCCACCGAGCGGTGAAAATACGAAGTCGACGCATCGTTGAACGGGCTGACGGTCAGATTCAGCACGCGGTATCCGGGTTCGCCGACCGTATCGGCCAGTATCTGCAGGTCGGCTTCCGTCGGCCTGATCCGTACGGCGCTTTCGGGCACGAAACGTTCGCGTCCCAGATAGCGCAGGTTGACCGGTACCATATCGGCCGTCACGATCACGGCCAGCGCCGCCGCCAGCGCGCCCCGCTTGATTTTGTCGGTCGCGAACAGCCACACCGCTCCGGCCGCCAGCAGCGCGAACACCAGCGAGCGCAGCGCATCGGCACGCATCATCGACGCCCGCTCGTCGCGCATCGCGGCAAGCACGTCGTCCGGCAACTGCATCTGCGAATCGGCTCCGCCCGAGAACGACAGCAACGCGCCGCCGAACAGCAGAAACAGCAACGAGATGCCGCCGACCGTCAACACGGAGTATTTCAGCCCCTTCATCAGTCTGGCATGCTCGATCCGGCCGCACCAGATGCGCTGCAGCACGACGGCCGCGAGAAACGGCACGCACCACTCGACGATCACGAGAATCATCGACACGGTGCGGAACTTGTTGTACATCGGGAAATGACGGAAGAACAGCTCGGTCAGCCCCATGAAATGGTTACCCCACGACAACAGCACGGCGAGCAGCGCGACCGCGGCCACCCACCATTTCGACCGACCGCGCAGCACGAACAGTCCCAGCACGGCGAGCAACAGCGCCGCAGCGCCCACATAGACCGGACCGGACGTTCCGGGCTGGGGGCCCCAATAACCGGGCAGATGCGCTGCTACTTGCCGCGCATTGTACTTGCCGAGCGCGTCGGCCACCGCTCCGTCCTCGGAAAATCCGCCCTCGGACGAGCCGCCGTACAGATTGGGAATAAGCAGATTGAACGTCTCGCCGGGCCCGTAGCTCCAGGCCGTCGCATACTCGATGTCGAGTCCCTGCTGCTTCTCGCCCGTACGGGCCTCGCGCAGCTCGCTGCCTCCGCGCATCGTCTCGGCCGAATGGGAATTGATGTAGTAGAGCATGCCTGCATTGCTGCCGACAGCCAATACGGCGGCCAGGGCCAGCAGTCCGGTCGTCTTGGCGAACCGGGGCAGCGCTTTCGCACGCGCGGCCGACACGAGCTCGTTGATCCAGAACGCGGCCAGTATGAACAGGAAATAGTAGGTGATCTGCGGATGGTTCACGCCGATCTCGATCGACGCGAAGACGCCCGTCAGCGCCGCACCGACCCACATGTTGCGCCGGAACGCGTACCACACTCCCCCGAACAGCATCGGAGCGAAAGCCAGCGCCATCATCTTGGTCACATGCCCCGCCCCTATGATAATGAAGAAATAGGTCGAAAAGCCGTAGGCCAGCGACGGAACGATCCCGATCCACGGGTTGAACCGCATGCACAGCAGCATGAAAAAGAAAGCCGTCATGGCGATGAAGATCAGCGCGGCGGGCTGGCCGAGAAAGTAGAAGGCTTTCGACAGCGTCTTGATGACGGTCCCCTTGTACTGCACGTTGATCAGGTAAGCCGGCATACCCCCGAACATGTTGCCTTCCCACTGCGGGTCCTCGCCGTATTTCTCGCGGTGCTGCATGATATCCTCCGACGAGCCCTTGTACTGCTGAACATCGCCTTGGAGCAGCGTCTGTCCGCTGAACTGCGGAGCGAAATAGAACAGGTTGATCAGAACGAAAACGGCCAGAGCCGCCGCCACGGGAAGCCACCGTCGGATATTGCGCTTGTTCTCCATAGGGACCGGTTAATCGATAGTGATCTGCAAAGTAACGAAAAATTGTCGAGATTCTTGTGCCGGACACCGTTACGCGCCGAAATTTATCGCGCGGCGGGGCCTCGCCCGGCTCCGAGATTCCGGATTCCGAACTTCGCATCACCGCCGGCCTGCCGTTTCCGCACGGGCCCCGCCATCCCGCACGCCCGATCAGGGAGAATCCTCGGACCGCCCGCACCTCCGGACTGCAACCGTGCGACAGCGGTCCTAACATGAAAAGCGCGCGCACGACAACGGCGTGCGCAGCGCAACGAGTTACGCGCGCACGGCCGAGCCGGTCCGACGCGACGAAACCGCCTGTCGACGGCCGGAGCCGCTCGCCGCCGCAAGGTTCCGGGCGCTGCATCCCACGCCGGGCCGGCCGCACCGTGACTCCGCGCGTCTTAACGCTTCCGGCATCATGCGGACAAGCACCGTTCCAAACATGCTAAACCGCCTCCGGCAGCACCTGACATTCGGCCCTCAACGGCCAAGGCATCCGCAAACGGAAGAAGTGCCGGCCGCTTCCCCGGAAACGACTCGCCCCCGCCGCACCGACGCGACAGGGGCAAGATCGCACAAGACCGCGAAGAACCCGGCCGGAGCGTTTATTCCTCCCCGTGCCGGGCTCCCGGGAGCGTCACTTTCCGTACACTTCCCCGCGACCCGCTTTCAGCGTATTTTTCATCAGCGAGATGATCGTCATCGGCCCGACTCCGCCCGGGACCGGCGTTATGTAACTGCACTCGGGAGCCACCTCGTCGAACTTGACGTCGCCCAGCAATTTCCACCCCGACTTGGTCCGGTCGCTCGGCACGCGCGTGATACCCACGTCGACGACTACCGCGCCCGGCTTGATCATGTCGGCCGTGACGAACTCGGCCTTGCCCAGCGCGGCGATTACGATGTCGCCGCCGCGAACGACCTCCGCGAGATTCTTCGTCCGGCTGTGACAAAGCGTTACCGTGCAATCCCAGCCCTTCTGCGACAGCAGATTGGCGATCGGACGGCCTACGATGTTGCTGCGGCCGATTACGACGCAGTGCTTTCCGGCGGTTTCGATCCTGTAGTACCCGAGCAACTCCAGAATCCCGTCGGGCGTAGCGGGCAGATAGGCGGGCAGGCCCGAAATCATCCGCCCCGTATTGACCGGATGAAACCCGTCCACGTCCTTGCGCGGATCGATCGCCTCGATCACCTTCTGCTCCGAGATGTGCTTCGGCAACGGAAGTTGCACGATGAAGCCGTCGACGTCCGGATCGGCGTTCAGCCGGGCGATCTCGGCAAGCAGAGCCTCTTCGGTCGTCTCCTCGGGCAGGCGAAGCACGGTCGAGCGGAAGCCCACCTCGCCGCAGCATTTCTCCTTATGTCCGACATACGTCTGGCTCGCGCCGTCGTTTCCGACCAGAACGGCCGCCAGATGCGGCGGCCTGTTTCCGGCGGCCACGAGAGCCTCCACCTCGGAGGCGATTTGCTTGCGGAGGCTGGCTGCGACCTCCTTCCCGTCCATAATCTGCATAGCTCGCTATCTTAAAATTTTCAAACAATAATATCGGATACGTGAAAGCGTCCTCCGCCCCTGCCCGAGGAAACCGAGTTTTCCGCCGGTTCTTCCGCGACCCGGCCCGCGCATCTTTCCGCCGGAGCGGCTCGTCGCATCGCTCCCGGACTTCCCGGCAACCCGCCGGCCCGAACCGTCCGAAATCCGTCCTGCAAGTTTCCCGACAGACACTTACGTTCCGGCCCGCAACCTGGCAGCACGTTCTATCCGCTTACGACCGGAACTCCGGAAAAGTTTCGGCTACGTCCGACGGGACACGGGGTTCCGTTTCGGCATCGGCCGCGCCCGCTATCCGTCACAACGCCGCCGCGAAGGGGGAAACCCAGCCTGCGGATTTCAGACCGCACGGCCTGAAAAATTCCGGTCAACGAGCGTCGGAACTTTCCGGCCGGAATCAACGCCTTTTGCCGTGGCGCATCATTTTCGGCATGCCGCCGGCCACCGTCTTCATCATCTTGCGCGTGTCCTCGAACTGCTTGAGCAGCCGGTTGACTTCCTGAATCGTCGTACCGCTGCCCGCAGCGATGCGCTGCTTGCGGCTGCCGTTCAGAATCGACGGATTCTCGCGCTCGGCGGGAGTCATCGACTGGATGATCGCCTCGGTCTGCTTGAACACGTCGTCGCTGATCTCGACGTTCTTGAGCGCCTTGCCGACGCCCGGAATCATCGAGGCCAGGTCCTTCAGGTTGCCCATTTTCTTGATCTGCACGATCTGGCTCAAAAAGTCGTTGAAGTTGAACTGGTCCCTGACCAGTTTCTTCTTCAGCCGGCGCGCCTCCTGTTCGTCGTACTGCTCCTGCGCCCTCTCGACGAGCGACACGATGTCGCCCATGCCGAGAATCCGGTCGGCCATACGCTCGGGGTGGAACACCTGCAGCGCGTCCATCTTCTCGCCCGAACTGATGAACTTCAGCGGCTTGTTGACCACCGCTCGAGATAGCCGCACCGCCCCGCGTATCGCCGTCGAGCTTCGTCAGCACGACGCCGTCGAAGTCGAGCCGGTCGTTGAACTGTTTGGCCGTGTTGACGGCGTCCTGACCGGTCATCGAGTCGACGACGAACAGCGTCTCGCTCGGCGAAACGGCCCGCTTGATCGCCTCGATCTCCTGCATCATCTGCTCGTCGACGGCCAAACGGCCCGCCGTATCGACGATCACCGTATTGATATGGTTCGCCCGGGCATAGCGGACCGCGTTCTCGGCGATCTGCACCGGATTGCGGTTTCCTTCCTCGGCATAGACCTCGACACCGACCTGCTGCCCCAAAATCTTCAGCTGGTCGATGGCCGCCGGACGATAGACGTCCCCCGCCACGAGCAGCACCTGCCGTCCTTTCTTGCTTTTGATCAGATTGGCCAGCTTGCCCGAAAAAGTCGTCTTGCCGGAACCCTGCAGACCCGCGATCAGCACGACGGCCGGACTTCCTTCCAAACGGATGTCGGTCATCGTGCCGCCCATCAGCGCCGCCAGCTCGTCGCGGACGATCTTGGTCATCATCTGGCCGGGCTTGACCGAGCGGAGCACGTCCTGTCCGAGCGCCTTGGCTTTCACCTCGTCGGTGAATGTCTTGGCTACCTTGTAGTTCACGTCGGCGTCGATCAGCGCGCGGCGGATCTCCTTCAGGCTCTCGGCCACATTGATCTCGGTGATCCGGCCCTCGCCCTTGAGGACCTTGAACGACCGTTCGAGCTTGTCCGTCAAATTTTCAAACATATTCTCCTGCGGATTATCGGCCTGCGCACCCCTGCTCTTCAAAAGCGAGTAGCGAAAACGACGCGGCAGCGCCTTTCAAAGTTATCTTTTCCGGAAACCGCCGCAGCCCGGCACGCGGCGAGGCGCGAAGCGGCCTACAAAAATACGAACTAATTTCCAAATACGAAACGCCCTGCGCTTTTCCCCCGTGCAAAATCGACGCGCGGCGGCCCGCTTAGAAGCGGCCGCACCGTTCGCCACCCAAAGCGTTTCCGGAACGGGCGACCCGAATCCCGGCAACGGCCGCGCTTTCCCGGCCCGCACCGTCCGGACAAACGTTTCGCGCGACCGGTTTACGGCTCCGCCGATACGCCCTGCCCCGGCACCTCACCCGAAAGACACTCTCATGCCATCCGGATCAGGACGATTTTCAAAAATACAGGATGGCGCATTCCGGAGAATAGTTTAAAACGTTCGGAATCGCCCGAAGACTATCACCGTGCGATCATACCATACCGCTCCTATCCTTATTTTAAGGAGGTTCCGTGCCGCGACTCCGGCAAAAAATAAGGATGCCTTTCGACATCCTTATCGCAACGATTCCCTCAACCGGCCTGAACGATCCGTCCGACGTCGCACACCTGCCATATAGGCTTTCAACCTGCAACAAATGCGGTCCCTCGACATAGTCCGAACAAGTTCGACCCTGCACTCGGATCACAATATATTTTATTAAAATAAATATTTGTATGTTTATAAAATATATATGAACTCCGCCTTACAGCGCACCCGCCGCATAGGCCCGCACATCCTCGAGAGAAATGGTTTGCCCGCTGAGAATAATCAGCCGTTCCACCACGTTGCGCAACTCGCGGACATTGCCGCTCCATTCCATCTTCCCGAGCTCTTCGATCGCCCCGGGCTCGATCGCCTTGGGCTTTATGCCGTACTCCTCGCAGATCTTCCCGATGAAGTAATCGACCAACAGCGGAATGTCCCCGGCACGTTCGCGGAGCGCAGGCACCCGAATGACGATCACGCTGAGACGATGGTACAAGTCCTCGCGGAAACGGCCCGCCTCGATCTCCCGGCGCAAGTTCTTGTTCGTAGCCGCCACGACGCGCACGTCCACCTCGATGTCCTTGTCGCTGCCCACACGGCTGATCCGGTTCTCCTGCAAAGCCCGCAGCACCTTGGCCTGAGCGGCCAGGCTCATATCGCCGATCTCGTCCAGAAACAGCGTGCCGCCGTCGGCCTGCTCGAACTTTCCCTTCCGCATCCGGATGGCCGACGTGAACGAGCCCTTCTCGTGCCCGAACAGCTCGCTCTCGATCAGCTCCGACGGAATGGCCGCGCAATTGACCTCCACGAAAGGCCGGTCGGCCCGGTGACTCAGCTCGTGCAGCCAGTGGGCGACCAGCTCCTTGCCCGTTCCGTTGTCGCCCGTAATCAGCACGCGCGCGTCGGAAGGAGCCACCTTTTCGATCAGCTGCTTCATATGCTCGATACCGACCGAGGTCCCGACGATCTCGGTCGGGGCGCAGGAAGCCTTGGCGACAACCCGCGCCGAGTCTCCCGCGCGCGCCGCGGAACTCTTTTTACCCGAAGGGGTTTCGATTGTGGCACGGTTTTGGCTTTTATCCTCCACAGCCGAGCGGATCGAGCGGAGTAACTTGTTCAGATCAATCGGTTTGGGAATGTAATCGAACGCTCCGTGACGGATGCTGTCGATCGCGGGATCGAGACCTTTGAGCGCCGAAAGCATGATAAAAGGCGTAGATTTGCCGCTTCCGTGCAAAGAAGTGAGCAGATCGATCGCCCGGATATCGGGTACGGCCATATCGCAGAGCACGACGTCGAAGCGGGAATGCTCGGTTTTATCGGCGGCCTCGCCTCCGGTTTCGGCCGTTTCGACCCGGTAGCCTTCATATTCGAGACGCTCCTTGAGCGTATTGCGAATGCTGCGTTCGCTGTCTACTACCAATACGTTTGTCATAACTTTGATATTTTATATGAATATTGAATAATGGTAAACTTCATATTTTTGCGCACGGTTTTTGGTTATTCCGAAAAAACCGAGTAGCTTTGTCCCAAAGTTAAGAATTCCTCCCGCTTTAAAAAACAGCAACGCGGCTGCGCTCTCCGGCGGCCGGCAAGGGAATTTCAAATCTGAAACGACCATTACGGTAAACCTTTTGAATCGATGAAGTCGCCCGTTCGGACGATTCGCGGCCGAGGTCCGATTTCGCGGTTCGCATCCTGATCCTTATGGATAAAAACTATAATTTCGAGAGAAAGAAGCTGATGCTTCCCGAGTACGGGCGTCATGTGCATCAGATGGTCGACTACCTGAAGACGATCCACGACCGCGACCTGCGCAACCAGCAGGCGCGCGCCGTCATCGAGGTGATGGGCAACCTGAATCCCATTCTGCGCGAGTCGGCCGACTTCAAGCACAAGCTGTGGGACCATCTGTTCATCATGTCGGACTTCGATCTGGACGTCGACTCGCCCTATCCGATCCCGACGGCCAAGAGCCTCTATCCCAAGCCCGACCGCATCGAGTACCCGAAGCACCAAATCGCCCGCAAGCACTACGGAAAGAATATCGAGAACATGCTCGCCGCACTGAAGGAGATCGACGACGAGGAAGCCAAGACGCAGATCGCCGGCAACATAGCCAAATTCATGCGCGCCAAATCCTTCGAGTACAATCAGGAGCATCCCAACAACGAGGTTATCATGAAAGACATACGCTCGATGTCCGATAACCGGATCGTTCTGGACGAAGTTGCCCTGAACAATCTCAAAAACGACTATAAACAGCCCTATATGAACAACCGCCAGCGGAAGAATTATTCGGCCGGCGGCCATTCCGGCTCCAAAGCGAACAACTATTCGAACAAACAGGGCAACAAGCGGCGCATCGGCAAGGCATTGCACAAATAGCGCCGGACAGCGCGCCTTATCCCATCCCGGACATCCCCGGCCGCCGGGAAGAATCCGGGCGGCGTGTCTTTCGCAGGTCCGCCCGGGCCGAACCTGCACGGGATTGCGTTTTTTATTGCTAACTTTGCACTCCCCGATGCAAAAACGCTCATGAACGAACAGAAAAACATATCGATCCGCAACAAACGGGCGACATACGATTACGAGATTCTCGACACGTACGTCGCCGGGATCGTTTTGTCCGGTACCGAAATCAAGTCGCTGCGTCTGGGCAAGGCTTCGCTCACCGACTGTTACTGCTATTTCCACAACGGCGAGCTTTTCGTCCGGGGCATGAACATAGCCGAATACCACTGGGGCAGCTACAACAACCATGCTCCCAAGCGCGACCGCAAGCTGCTATTGCAGCGCAAGGAGCTCGAAAAGCTCGGGCGCTCGTTGCAGGACAAAGGGCTGACCGTCGTCGGACTGAAGCTGTTCATCAACGAACGGGGGCTGGCCAAGCTGCAGATCGGACTGGCCAAGGGACGCAAAAGCTACGACAAGCGCGAGTACATCAAGGAAAAGGATGCCCGCCGCGAGATGGACCGCGTCTTTCGCAAGTGATCCCGTGATTCGTATGACGACTTGCCCCGTCCGGACTTCCGATAATAGAGAATCCGAATAGCCGTCCGGCCGCAGGACCGGGAATCCGCCCCGCTCCGATAAGAAACGGCTTTTCGCCGGACATTCCGACCGAATTCATCCGAAATGTTTCGTACAGTACCCGTCAGCGAATCTTCGGGAAGAGCTGACGGACGAAAAATCATCTCTCGCCCCGGCCATGCCGCCGGGAAAATATGGCGGCGCGGAACGTCTCGTATTTGCACTTGAGGCGTACTGCACAGATAAATGACAGATTTTCGATGTATCGAAGGCCCGCATTCGGAATTCATACATCCGGTACGCGCAATCGCAGGCCGAGCAACCGATCCCGATTCTGTCCGAAGTCCCTCCCCCTCGGCGGACGAGTTTCCGCACAGGGAAGCCAGAGACGTCGAACGTCCGACGATCGAGTACGGCAAGAGAATAGCGTAACGAAACGGCTCCCCGGCCGGCGTCTTTTCACACGATTCCGCCTTTTTGCCGCTTCCCCGGAGCGCCGACAAATAGATCGGCAGTCCCGGTCGACCGCCCCGAATATGCTCGACGGTACGCGCCACTGTTCCCCCAAGTCGTCTTCGGACCGGATGCGAGACACGGATTCTCGCGACGGACAAGGACGGGTTCGACGAAACGGAGGCCGTTCACCGGAACAGTTTCCGGTACAATTTCAAACGCCGGTACGGAGCGTATTTCAACGGCAGGTCGATCAGCCTCGACGAGCGGACGACCGGGCGCATATGGCTGAAAAGGTCGAAGCTCGACCGCCCGTGATACTTCCCGAACCCGCTCTCGCCGACGCCCCCGAACGGCAAGCGGCCGTTGGCCAGATGGACGATCGTATCGTTGACGCAGGCTCCGCCCGACGACGTCCGGTCCAAGACCCGCTCCGCCTCTCGACGATCGCCGAAATAGTAAAGGGCCAGCGGCTTGTCACGGCGATTCACATAGCCGATCGCCTCGTCGATATGCCGAAACGTCTTGACCGGCAGCAGCGGACCGAAGATCTCCTCCGTCATTGCCGGGCTGTCGTCGTCCGGATCGTCGATCAGCGTCGGAGCGACATACCGCTGCCGCACATCGAATTCGCCTCCCCACAGCACGCGTCCCGAAGCGCCGATCATTCCGGCCAGCCGGGCGGTCGCCCGCTCCGAAACGATACGCGGATAAGCCGGACTTCGAAGCGGATAGTCGCCGAAAAACTCCCCGACCGCATGCTTCATTTCCCGGCACAGCCCTTCCTTCAGGTCCCGATGAACGAGCAGATAATCCGGCGCGACGCAGGTCTGGCCCGCAGCCAGCAACTTGCCCCACATGATCCGCCGTGCCGCCAGCCGAATATTCGCGCTGCGCCCGACGATGCAGGGGCTCTTGCCGCCCAGCTCGAGCGTCACGGGCGTCAGGTTTTTCGCGGCCGCCTCCATCACGACCCGCCCGTATTTCGACCCGCCCGTAAAAAAGATCGAATCGAAGCGCCGCTTCAACAATTCGTCGAGCACGTCGCCTCCTCCTTCGACGAAAGCCACGTATTCCGGCCCGAACGTTTCGGCGATCAGATCGCGCAACGCCGCCTCGACATGAGGAACCAGAGGCGAAGACTTCAGCAGGACGCAGTTCCCGGCCGAGATCGCGCCGACGAGCGGACACAACAGCAACTGAACCGGATAATTCCACGGCGCGACGATCAGCGCCACGCCGAGCGGTTCGGGCCGTATCCGGCTCCGCGACGGCCATAGCGTCAGAGGCGTAGATACCCGTCGGGATCGGGACCAGCGCTTCAGGTGCCGGATATGGCACTCCAATTCCTGCATCACGAGGCCGATCTCGGTCAGATAGCTCTCGCCGGCCGACTTGTTCAGATCTTCGCGCAACGCCTCGCTCAGCGCGTCCGTGCGTTCCCGGACGGCTTTTCTCAGCTTCGTCAGCGCATCGAGCCGGAATGCCGTAGCGCGTGTCGCGCCGTCGGCAAAGAATTTCCGCTGAAGGGTTATGATTTCATCGATCGCCTTTTCCATAATCCTTTGATTTCAAATTTCAGTCGGCCGCACGATTCGGGCCGCATATATCCCGACAACGCGCAACCCGCGCGGGAAGGTTCCCCGATCCGGCACGGAGAGGACTCGTCCGGTCCGAGCGATCGCAGGCCGTTTCTGCTCAGTACACGAATCGGGCCGTCGAGGAATCGCCGAAATCCGGTCCGATTCCGGCACGGCAGCGCTTCGGACTTTCCCGGCAATATTTTTCGTCTCCGGCCCGCCGATCTTGTCGGCCCCGATCCGCATGCGGGATATCTCGCCTCCCGTCTTGAGGACGAGATTGGCCGCAATGCCGCTCATCCGCATACCGAAACGGTCGCCTTTCATCGAGACGAAGTTCCGGTGCAAGTCGATCTGCCGCGCCCGGCGAAAAACGGTCGAAGCAGAATCAACGCAGCTTGTTCCGCTCGAAATGCGGAGCCACCTTCCACTGGAAATAAACGATCGACGCGACCGTCAGGCAGGCGCCGAACAAATAGGCCTTGTCGAACGTGCTGATCTGGGCGATATAGCCCCCGAGCAGCAACCCGATCCCTATGCCTACGTCCCACGAGGTCAAGTAGGTCGACGTGGCCGTCCCCCGCTGGTTATTCGGAGCCAGATTGACGAACAGCGTGTTGAAGGCGGGGAACATCGTCCCGAAACCCACGCCCAAAAACAGGGCTACGCCGAAAAAGATCCACAGGCTGAGCGTCTCGTTCAGGCGCATCAGCAGCGCGCAGGACGACAGTGCGAAAAAGCAGAGGCAGACCAGATACATCCCCCACGCAATGACCCTCGTCACGCGCCCCTTATCGACCTGACGGCCCGAGAATATGCGCGAGATGGCCATGCCGACGGCCATCAGCGTGAAGAAGACGCCCATGCCGTGCGTAATGCCGATCTGGCGCGCATACATCGCCACGTAAGTCGTCGTCATGCCGTAAGGAATCGACAGCATCAGCAAATCGGCCCCCGCAGGAATTCCCTTGACGAGGATGAAGCGGTCGAGCGAGACAGGCTCCCGCTTGACGGGTGCCTTGACGGGCGCCTTGACCAGCGAGGCCATTGCGAAGCCCAGCGAGCAAGAGATCAGCGAGCAAACGAAAATCACCTCGAACGAGTAAGCGTCGTGCAGGAACAGTCCTACCATCGGACCGACCGACATCGCTATGTTGTTGGCCAGTCCGTAGTACCCCAGTCCCTCGCCCCGGCGCGAAGAGGGCATGATATCGATCACGACCGTGTTGCCGGCCACCGTAACCATGCCGAACGAGAAGCCGTGCACGACGCGCAGTATGGTGAACAACGTGAGCGTCCCCGCCAGCAGATAGCCCGCGAAGACGGAAGTGAAGACGAAAAAAGCCAGCAGATAGAGCGGCTTGCGCGCGAACGTATCGAGCAGATAACCCGAAAACGGCCTGACCGACAACGCCGCGATCGTATAGCACGACAGCACGGCCCCCGCCATGCCGCTGCCCGTGCCGAACTCCTCCGTCAGATAGAACGGCAGGACCGGCATCAGCAGGTAAAAACCGAAAAAAAGCAGGAAATTAGCGGACAGGATATAGCAATAACTCGATGTGACCAAACGTTCTTTCGACATAGCGACAGAAATTTCGACAAAGGTAAGGATGTTTTTTGAAAATGGTTTTCGGATCGCCGATCGGCAAGCCGTCATTCGGAAGGTCTTTCGCACGGCAGCCGGACCGCGAGTTTTCGCCGAAACCGGGCTTGAATATATCCCGATAATGATTATCTTGCAGTACGAAGCGAATCGTCCGCATATCGTTCACTTAATTCCGAATGCCATGAAAACCAAAATGCTCGTCCTGTTCGCGCTTGCCCTGCTCGGAACGGCCGAAAAGGCAACGGCTCAGGCCGCAGACAAGAAAGCCGCACGCAAGGAGAAAAAAGAGCTCAGGCAATCGATCGACCGCGCAAGGCACCAGCAGGCACTGGACGCGATCCTCGACAGCGCGTTCGTTTTGCAGGCGAACGCCGTGCTTCTGGAGAACTACCCGAGACAGCAGGTCGACTTTCATCGGAACTTCGTCTCGATGGAGGGCGGCCATTTCAGCATTCAGATGAGCGGCATCGCGGCCAATCCCGTCCTCAAGACGGGAGGCGAGGTGTCCCGCATGCGGATCAGGACCGACAAAAAAGGCTTCGTCCGGTGCAGAATAGACCTCTCGGGCATCGTGATGACTTCTTCGACCGTATATCTGACGCTGTACCCCGACAGCAACGAGGCGACCGCAACGGTCCGTTCGCTCCGGGGAGGCCGGGGCGTCACGCTCGAAGGCGTCATCGTGCCGGCGGCCGATGCCGAGGTGCTCCGGAATATCTCGACTTACTGATTGCCCGCGCCGTACCGGTCCGGGCAATCCGCCGATCCGTCTCCGCTCCGATTCGCCAAAGAGCCCCGGTCGCCCGGTCTCCGGTTCTCGCTTCATCGGCTTCACGGACGGAGCGGCGCAAACATAAAGAACCGGTCGGAGCGGGTCGACCGGTTTCAATTTGCAATAACAACTTCCGGACATAAGTCCGGCCAACGCTTCCGGGCGACAATCGAGAAGAGCCGTCCCGCTCCGCCGCCTTAAAACAGCGAGCGGCCTTTGTACACGCTGCGCCGGTCGTAAGGCACCAGCTCGCCGCTGAGCGTCACCCGATTGCTGCTGTACGTGGGATACACCGTTACGGAGGCCTTGTTGTCCAACGGATTGAGCACGATTTCGGCCATCCACGACGAAGTTCCCGAACCCACGACGCTCATCTGGTAGCGCACGAAACCTTTTTTGTCGGTTTTCACCGACACGTTGGTCACGATTCCGTCGACGGTGATGCCGCCCAATCCGTTGGCGCCGGGCCATGGCAAATTGGGGAACGCAAGCTGGATCACGGCACGCTCGCCCTCCATCGAGACGAAATTGGTCGTCGAGCTGACATAGGCTATCCGGCCCCGCCGGAACGTCACCTTATCGGCTTTCAGAATGAACGCGCTATCCTGCAACGCCTTCATGGCCGAATCGTGCATGCGGGCATCCAATGCCCGGTAATACTCTTTCTGAGCCGCACGGGCCGCCTTGCGGTCCGCGGACTTTTGGGCCGAGACGCTCGCACAGAGCGATGCGAGCGCGACCATCAATAAAATCTTTTTCATAGCCGGTCGACTTTTAAAAACAAACCGTAGGCCGAATGCAGAGCCGAACTCGTTCGGATTATGCCGAGGCGCAACATTCTTCAACGATTGAAAATCCAATAATATAACGGCGACGGCGGCGCGCAAATTATCCGCCCGCAGCACGAAAAACCGGTCGTTGCTCTCCCTGCCGACCGCCGGCGAATCCGTCCGAACCGCAAAACCGTCCGGTTCGAACGCCGCAAAATCGTGCCAGATTCTGCGAACCGCCATATAATGAAGACGCTTTCCCGGCCGTTTCCGTTGCAACGGCCGCATTGAAGCCCGGCCTACCTGCCGTTAGGTACGGGATAACGCTTCGCTTCGCACGGACGAAAACCGGACATTCCCGCCGCATATTATCGGAATCCCGTACAAAAACGTCCGAAAAGCATGAACAAGCCGCTTTCCGGCATCCCCGACCGGGATGACCGTCTCGGGCAAACAGCCGCACGGCCAAACGCCCGAAAGAACGAAATAAGCGTCGGACCCGTAAGCCCGTAGAATGGAGTCGCAAGCCAGAAACAGAGCTGACGAACCGCCACGTCCCCTTTCGCACGATGGCGCCGGTCCGAACCGGAAAAGGCTGCCGTCAGACCGTGATCTCGCCCCGGATCGAGCGGCCCAGCATGTCGCGGACCCGATCGCCGTCCCAGTTCTGCCCCAGCAGATACATCAGCTTCGTAACGGCGCTTTCGGTCGTAATGTCCCGGCCGCTGACTACGCCGCACTCCTGAAGGCGCCTGCCGGTCTCGTACATATCCATCGACACGCTGCCGCCCTGACATTGCGTCACGTTCAGTACGACCGCTCCCCGCTCGACCGCACGGCCTACCGCCCGCACGAACCAGTCGGCCGTCGGCGCGTTTCCCGCCCCGTAGGTCTCCAGCACGACGCCGCGAACGCCGGGAATGCGGAGCATCGCCCCGAGCGTCTCGGGACGCATACCGGGAAAAATCTTGACGATCTCGATTCCCGTTTCCAGAGCGGTCGCAATACGCAACGGGGCGGAATCCTCCTTCGCCCGGCGGATAAAAGGCTCGTTGTAATGGATATTCACCCCGACGTCGGCCAGCGCCGGATAGTTGTCCGAACGGAAGGCATTGAGCAGCTCGGCGCTGTGTTTCGTCGTGCGGTTCGCACGGAACAGCTTGTTCTGAAAATAGATGCAGACTTCCGGAACGACGGCGCGCCCTCCCTCTTTCGCCGCGGCGATCTCGATCGCGGTAATCAGGTTCTCCCGCCCGTCGGTCCGCAGCACGCCGATCGGAATCTGACTGCCCGTGAAAACGACCGGCTTGTCCAGATTCTCGATCATGAAGCTGAGCGCCGAGGCAGAATAGGCCATCGTATCGGTTCCGTGCAGCACGACGAAGCCGTCGAACGACGCATAGCTGTCGCGGATCAGCCGAGCGAGCTCGATCCATAGTGCGGGGGTCACGTTCGACGAGTCGATCGGCTTGAAATGAAGCACGCTGATATCGACGTTCAGCATCTTCAGATAGGGAAACTCCTCGTACATGTCGTTGAAATCGAACGGAGAAAGGGCCCCCGTCTCGGGATTGGTTTTCATGCCGATCGTTCCGCCCGTGTAGATCAGCAGAATCGAAGCCCTGGATGTCTCGGCCATAGCGAACGGTTATGATGCCGCCTCCGAATCGGACGCGAGCGGTTCTACGGCAAAATTAGCAAAAAATCGAGTCGCCGAACATCGCCCGCACATTGCGTTCGGTCGCTTCCTCCACGCGTCGCTCGTCCGTACCGCACAGTTCGGCCACCTTGGCGCACACATAGCGGACGTAAGCGCTCTCGTTGCGCTTGCCCCGGAAAGGCACGGGCGTCAGGTAAGGCGCGTCGGTCTCCAGCACCGCCCGCTCGATTCCGATCTCCGGCAGCAGGCCCGCGATCGCCGACCGCTTGAACGTCACGACGCCGCCCACGCCGAACAGGAAGTCGCCGCATCCGAGAATCCGCCGGTAGTGTTCCCGCGTCCCGCAAAAGCTGTGCATGACACCGCGCACGCCCCGGCCCCGGTACTCCTCCAGCACGCCGCACATCTCGTCCCAAGCATCGCGCGTGTGAATCACCAGCGGCAGTCCGTACCGCAAAGCCAGCTCGATCTGAAACCGTAGCGCCTCCAGCTGTTCGTCCGCGAAATCGCGGCTCCAGTACAGGTCGAGGCCCACCTCGCCCACGCCGCAGAAGCGGATGCCGTCAGGCGGCACCTCCAGCAAGCGGGCCACCCTCTCCAGATCGTCCCTGTAACGGGGATTGTCGTTGACCGAGGTCGGATGAAGCCCCATCATCGGAAAGCAATAGCCGGCATAGCGCCGCGCCGTCTCGAACATAGCCCCGTAGGAGTGTCCGTCCACAGCCGGCAGCAGGATGCGGCCTACTCCCGCCTCTCGGGCCCGGGCGACGACCGCGTCCCGATCGCCGTCGAAAACCTCGTCGTAAATGTGCGAATGCGTATCGATCAGCATGACTTCGAAATCTTGATATACGAATCGCCGGGACTATGCCGGCCAGTTCCAGCTCCATCAACAGTTCGCTGAGCCGGCCCGGCTCCAGTCCGCTCAGCAGCTCGAGCTCCTCGACCGAACGGGGCGTTACCCCGTCGATCCACTTCAGCAGATCGGCCTGCCCGGCCGGAAGCGCCCGCTCCGAACCGCCGAACAAGTCTCCCTCCGCCGGCCTCGCCTCCGGAACCGGCTCCCAGCCGAGGCAATCGGCTATATCCCGCCCCGAGCAAACCATCTGAGCTTTCAGGCTGCGGATCAGCCGGTTCGTTCCCTGCGACCGGTCGTCGTCGATCCGCCCGGGCACGGCCATGACCGTCCGCTCGTATCCGTCGGCCATTTCGGCCGTAATCAGCGATCCGCCCTTCGCCGCCGACTCGATCACCAGCGTCCCTTCGCTCAGTCCGGCGATGATCCGGTTGCGCTGCACGAAGCTCGAACGGTCGCACCGGCAACCGCTGTGAAACTCGCTCACGATCGCTCCGCCCTGCTGCACCATGCGGCGCGCGCTCTCGGTATGGCGCGACGGATAGATGCGCGTCAGCGGATGCGCGACGACCCCGACCGTCCGCAGACCGGCATTCATCGCTGCCCGGTGAGCCTCGATATCGACTCCGTAGGCCAGCCCGCTGACGATCACCGCGTCGGGAACCAGCGCGGCCAGCTCCCCGATCAGGCGCTCGCAAAGCATCGCCCCGTAAGGAGTCATGCGCCTCGTGCCGACCACCGACAGCCAGCGGGACGAGTTCAGATCGGTTCCGCCGCTCACGTAGATCACATGCGGATAATCGGGGCACTCCTTGAGCCGGCGGGGATATTCCGCCGAGCACGCATCGATCGCCCGGATCCGGTGCCTCTCGACGAAAGCGAGCTCCCGTTCCGCCGCCCCGTGATACTCGCGGCGGCTGATACTCCGCGCCAGCTCGGGTTTCAGTCCGGATCGGAGCACGATCTCCTGCTGCGTCGCGGCGAACAGCCGCTCGGCCGAGCCGAAGCACTCGACCAGATGAATGGCCGTACGGCTTCCTATCTCCGGGTGCATCGTAAGGGCTATGTCGTCGACAGTCATTTCAGGAAACGGTTCTCTCGGTCCGGGGCGGCGCCCGGCGCCGTCCGCTGCGTAAAGATAGAAAATTATCGGCACGAACCTATTCCCGCGCAGGAGAAATAAAATCGCCGGACAATACGGTCCCGGCCGACGGCGATTCGTCCCGAACGAGGACGAGGCCCCGGAACAAACACCCATTCCATATCGCTTGCACGCCTCTTCAATGCAAGCGTCGAACAGCTCCTCCGGATGTTTTTCGGACACGAAGCCTGTTCCCATTCGGACCGACCCCGTACTTTCGAATACGGCATCGGGCCGAGTCCGGCCCGAACTCGTCCCCTCGGAAAAGGACGAAAATGTCCGTGAATTTTGACGGTTCGGAAATAATTTCTATATTTGCCGTCCCATACAGGGCCTGATGGCCGAGTGGTTAGGCAGAGGTCTGCAAAACCTCTTACAGCGGTTCAATTCCGCTTCAGGCCTCGACGAAAAGGGGCTGTCTCGTAATCCGAGACAGCCCCTTTTCCATGGTGCACGGCTTTCGCGGATTACGCCCGAACCCAGAGAATCCTCCGTCTCGCCCTCCGCAGGCAACATACTCCGATTCATCCCGAGGGGCGACCCGCGATCGGGCTATTTTTCCTCCGGGCTCTGTCGAACGACGCATTCCGCAGCGACTTTCCCCCGACGGCGGCGGCGCAGCAGCCAACCCGCGAGAAACAGCGCCAGCGCCGTGCCGGTCGCGACCAGCCAATAGAAAGGAATCCCCCAAGTCAGATGCACGACCCTGAACTTGACGATACCCAGCAACAGCAAAACCAACACGGCTCCCGCCAGCAACCGGAACTCCCGGCGCACGGCCGAAACGGTCGCGGAAACCGGTACGGCAACGCCTCCCCGGCTCCGGCGCGACGGCCACAGGGCCGGAACCTCCCGGCAGCGCGCGCGATAGTCGGCGCCGTATTTCCCAAGCATGAGCCGCTCCTCTCTGCCGAGAATCGTCAGGTAGCAAGCGGCATAAAGCGCGGTCGCGCCGATCACGAACCAGTCCGTTCCCGTGTAAAGCACGATTCCGAACCAAATCAGGAAATTGCCGGCATAGAGCGGATAGCGCATCCGCGCATAAATTCCCTCCGTCGGGAAAGGCATCGCGGGCGGATTCCCCGAAGCCCGAAGCCGGGTCCTGTAGAGCATGACGGCCGTCGAGCGGACACGCAGGGCGAATCCCGAGCCGAGCAGAAGCGCACATACCGCCAGCAGAATCCATCCGTCGGCGATCCGGAACGGCGTCGTCACCAGCAAGGCGGCGACACTGGCGGGAAGCAGCCACAGCGACAGCCGTCCGCGAAGAGCGTAAAGTTTTCGAGAGAGAGCCGAGTAACTTTGCGAAAGTGTCATAGAGCGTCTTTTTCAGATGATCCCGGGGAAACCTCCTCCGTCCGTCGCATCCGCCTCAGGCAAAGCCTGACCGAGACGGCCGCCAGCGACAGGCCGAGCAGCAGACCGAACAGAATATCCATCGGATAGTGCACGCCCAGATAGATCCGGCTGTACGCCAGCAGGGCCGCCCATACGAAAATGGCTATGGCATACCACCTCCGGCGGAACAGCACGGAAGTGAACAGCGCGATCGAGAAGCTGATGGCCGCATGGGCGGAAACCGTGCCGTACAGCCCGCCCCGGTAGTCCCGGACCGTATGCACCAGCGATTCGACGCCGGGCGTATGGGTCGGACGCAGCTTCGGCACGTTATGCTTGAAGAAGTTGCATATCTGGTCGTCCGCTATGACCGTCGCACCCAGAAACAGCACGACCCACAGCAGACCGCGCGTTCCGAACCGCCTCCACACGGCATACAGCAGCACGGCATACAACGGAATCCAAGTGAGCCGGGCCGTCACGAAATAGAAGAAAGCGTCCCAGAAAGCGCCTCCGTCGCCGTTCAGGGCGAGCAGGAGCTCCCGGTCGAGATCGAGAAGCGATTGCCACATAGCGGTGTTTTTCGTTCGGTCTCAAAAATACGACGAAAAAAGCGGATCGCCAACTATCCGTCCGCATACGGAGAAGGCCCCGTCCTCCGTGCCGTCCGTGCCGCCGGCCTGACCGAAGAACAATCCGGCTCGCACGGCACTCCGTATGCAGGCCCGAGCGGAATCGGAACAAGGCCCGGCAAGACAGAGACCTTGTCCTCACAATAAGTCAAATGCTCCTATCCGCCCCCACGCGCCGCGAATCCGTCGGGCTTTCGGCATCATATCGCGTCCTCAGCCGAAACGGCACGAATACGAGTCGCCTCGGACATCGCGATCAAATACAAACGGATGCGAGCGACGAAAAGCATCGGACCGCAGAAGATTCTCTGACGCTATCCCGGTCAGAACTGGAAATAGATGAACGGCTGGATTTCGGACGATTTGATCTGCATGACGCACCATATCAGCACGGTCAGCATCAGTGCCTTGACAACGAGCGGAGCGCCCGCGACGGTCCGCTCGCCCCACGCCTCGGCCCGGCGCGGCAGCATATGCAGCAGGTAGCCCGCGGCCATCAAGGCCATGACGGCCCCGTAGCCGGAAACGACCTGAGGAATCAGTCTCCATTGGAAATGGCCGAAAATCTGCGAAAGAATCCGCTCGCCCGTATGCATGTCCGGAGCCCGGAACAGAATCCAGCCCAGACAGACCACATGGAACGTGACCAGCACGCCCAAAACCCGCCGCCACGGCCTCATCTGCTCTCCGGAAGCTTTGAACACCGAGGGGAAAGCGTGCATCAGCGCCTTATGAACGGCCAGCGCGGCTCCGTGCAGCGCCCCCCACAGGATGAATCGGACGGCCGCTCCGTGCCACAGCCCGCCCAACAGCATCGTCAGCATCAGGTTCGCATACGTCCTCGCGCGCCCCTTGCGGTTCCCGCCCAGCGAAATGTAAAGGTAGTCCTTCAGCCAGCTCGACAGCGAGATATGCCAGCGCCGCCAGAACTCGGTGATCGTAGCCGACTGGTAGGGCGAATCGAAGTTGACCGGGAACCGGAAGCCGAGCAGCAGGGCCAGCCCGATCGCCATATCGGAGTATCCCGAGAAGTCAAAGTAAATCTGGAAGGTGAAAGCGGCAACGGCAAGCCATGCACCGAGAACGGACAGGTTTCCGCTGTTATATAGTGTGTCCCAAAGAATACCGATACTGTTTGCAAGTAATACCTTTTTACAAAGACCGACAATAAAAACACATACGCCGTCGGAAAATTTGTCAACCGATGTATTTCTCGTTTCCATCTGCTCGGCAACATCACGATATTTAACGATCGGGCCGGCAATAAGCTGCGGAAACAGGCTGACATATGTGCCGAAGGCAGTAAAGCTGTGCTGTGCCTTGCAGTCGTTTCTGTAAACGTCTATTACATAGGACATTTTCTGGAAGGTGTAGAAGGATATGCCTATGGGCATTACTATATTCATTTTTAAAGCTATGTTCAAAGAGAACAAAGCGTTTAATGTGTCACATATAAATGTAAGGTATTTAAAAAGTACAAGAAGGCCTATATTTATTATAACGGATATTATAAGCCATTTTTTGCCTTTTTCGCCTTTGTTGTGTGAGCGTTCAATCATTAATGCAAGAAAATAATCCACTGCAACCGATGCAAGCATAAGAAAAACATAAACAGGTTCGCCCCAGCCGTAGAAAACAAGATTTTCTATGAGAAGAACCAGATTACGCCATTTGAACGGAGTTATGTAATAAAGCATTAATGCAATGGGGAGATATATAAAAATAAATATTGTGGAGCTGAAAACCATAGAATATTCTCCTGTCTGCCGTTTTATTTTTGCTAAAAATTATCCCAAACCGAAAGACTCGGTTCGGGATATTATTATAACAGATATTTATTCGGTTAAAAAGTTATTTGCCTATTGCTTCTGTGAAAATTTCTGTCATTGTTGCCGAATCATCTGAAATGAACATAGCAACATAGTTTCCTTCGGAATATACACTGCAGGCATTAATTTTTTCGTATTCATCGGGAAGGTAATCACGCATTTCATTAAGCTTTGCTTCGTACCTGTTATCTACCTTTTCTTTTAAATCTGCCGCCGCATTGCTGTCGGTTGCTTCAAGCATAATGATTTCGTCGCTTGATGTGCTCACCATTGTTATGGAACCGGCATACTGCTTAACCTCGTCCATATCTATTCCGTAAAGAGAGGTAAGCTCACTTTCGGAGATTTCGCTCATGTCGTCGGGAAGAGTTACGGTTTCGGTTATTTTTGTATATACGTCGTTAAGATCAACGTCCTTTGCTGATGTTTCATTGCTTGATGATGAAGAGCAGCCTGCTGCAATTAATGTAAAGCAGGTGATAATTCCTGCGAGTAATATTCTTTTTTTCATGATTTATTCCTCCTGTTTTGTATGTGTAAGTAAAAAGTCTATCCATTTCTGGCATGCGTCGTTTGTAAAATGCAGTCCCATTGTGTCGGCGTCATAGCAATAAGAGTCCGGAAGATTTCCGTTTTCATCTCTCATAGCATATGCGACGTCAACAAAGTTATAACCGTTTTCTTCACAGAATTTTGCAAGAGCAAGGTCAAAGGTGAATATCTCCTTATTGGTAGGTATTTTTGTTCTGCTTGCTATGCAGGGAGTTATGGACTGGATATATATTTCAACATTAGGCGACTGTTCCTTTATTAATGATATTAACGTCTGATAGTTTTCCAGATAGCGGTCAAGGCTGTATGACGGAATATCGTTTATTCCGAGCATTATGTAAACCTTGTCAACATCCATTTTTGCTATTGCATCCTGTATGAGCATATGCTCGCCGTTGTAATATGGGTGTTTTGATTCGTCGGTAAGCTCCCATAAGGCGTTTCCGGCGCTCAAGCCCTGTGTTGTAAGGAACTGGGCATTGCCCATAAACGAGCCGTTTATTTTGCGCATATATTCAGCGTACATTCTGAGCTTTACAGATATTGAATCGCCGACAAAGACGGTATTATTGAAATAATCCTCTGTCTTTGCTTCGCTTTCCTGTATGCCGAAGGGCTTGTCAGTGACATACTTTTCATAGCTGTTTATATCAAAGCGTTTGTCGTTCTCATCAATTTTGATTTCTTCCG
>ERZ826051.607-NODE-607-length-39951-cov-25.287322_pt1 | contig 39951 bp, 30 predicted proteins | sample MGYA00519928_ERZ826051 | MGnify/ENA primary metagenome ERZ826051 (study PRJEB31778, sample SAMEA3449219) | human gut metagenome | biome: human gut; feature: human-associated habitat; material: faeces | place: United Kingdom | collected 2010/2012 ...
AATACGTTCTAACATAGCCAATAATGTTTTGGTTAAATATATATTGTTGATTTTGTAAAAACTCTATTTCGATGGGAAGCACATAAATGTACGGCTTCAGCGTTTCGTTCAGGTTGGGATGGTTCTTCAGTCGGGTAGCATCTTTTTCTGTCGTGATAATCAGCCTGTTGTTTCCTTTCAACAGGTTAAATTGTTTCTCGATGACCTGCAAGTCTTTCTCGCCGAAGTCATGGTGGTCGCCGAACTCCAGCAGATTGACGCTGGGGGTGTAGGCTTTCACTTCTTCCACCAGTGGGGCGGGAGAGGCGATGCCCGTAACGAGTAGCACCTGTTCGTCTCCGGTGCAGGTAATTCTGCCTTTTGCCTTTTCGGGGAACAGTGGCATCAGCGAGCCATAGCGGAATCTGGAGAAATACAATTGCTGGTACGGATACAGATTCAACCTTTTGGTGATGATGTTGAAATCTATCGGCTTGATATCATCCGGACACTTCGTTACAATGACTATCTGGGCGCGGTTTTTCCCGCAGGCGGGTTCGCGCAGTCTTCCGGCAGGCAACAGGGCGTCGTCACACAGCAACCGGTGATAGTCGGTCAGCAGGATATTCATTCCTGCCTTTACATGGCGATGTTGGAAGGCATCGTCCAGTAACACTGCATCCACGGCGGGATTCTTCAATGTAAGCAACTGCTCGATGCCGTGACAGCGGTTTTCATCTACCGCTACCCGTATATCCGGAAACTTGCTCTTTATCTGATAGGGCTCGTCGCCGATTTTCTGTACGCTGCTTTCGGCGGTTGCCAATATGTAACCTTTGCTCTTCCGTTTGTATCCGCGGCTCAGTGTAGCTACGTTTATGCCCTCATTCTGCAATAACTTTATCAGATACTCCGTATGCGGCGTTTTGCCCGTTCCACCTACGGCGATGTTGCCTACACATATCACAGGAACGTCAAAACTCCTTGACCGGAGCCAGCCCCAGTCAAAGAGTTTGTTTCGTAAGCACACCCCTGTCCCGTAGAGCCAGGACAGGGGATATAGCCAATGATGTATTTTTACGGATGCATCTTTCATTTAAATTTATTGTATGTTCAGTTCAAACGGTACGCGTGCCTGTATGCGGTCTATCTTGTCGAAGTTCTCGATGATGCTGAACTGACGGTACATATCGCTCATTTTGCCGTTCAGCATGCGACCCTTGATATAATTTCCGGGATTCGTATTCATCAGGCTTTCCAAGAAACCCTCTTTCTTCGGATAACTCATTACGGTGTAAGCGTCTACACCTGCTTTTGCAATGGCAATCTCCAACGCCTTGTCCAAGCCGCCCAATTCATCCACCAGTCCCAGTTCTTTGGCGGTGCTTCCGGTCCATACACGGCCTTGTGCTATCTTGTCCAGTTTTTCCATACTGATGCCGCGTCCGTCGGAGCAGCGGGTCAGGAAGAGTTCGTAGCCGTTGTTGACGTACATCTGCATCAATCCCTTTTCACCGTCGTTCATGGGGCGGGTCAGGTTGCCGAAGTCGGCATACGGGTTGGTCTTTACTACGTCGAAGTTCACACCCAGTTTCTCCGTCAGCCCTTTGGCGTTGGGCATCATTCCGAAGATGCCGATAGAACCGGTCAGTGTGGTAGGTTCGGCAACGATGGTGTCGGCATTGCAGGAGATGTAGTAACCGCCCGATGCGGCATAATCGCCCATGGATACGATTACCGGTTTCTCCTTTTTCAGTTGGTTTACGGCGTACCATATCTGTTCGGAACCGTATGCGCTGCCGCCCGGAGAATTCACACGCAGCACTACGGCTTTTACATTTTCATTATCTTTCAGTTTACGCAGGTCTTTGATAACCTTTTCGGAGTTGATACCCTCGTCGGTAGAGGCGGACGAACCGCCGTCAATCTCACCATACGCATAATATACGGCAATTACGTTTCCGCTTTTGTCTCTGGGCACGTTCTTTTTCACGTTTATCATGTCCTGAATGCCCAGTACCGGCATGTTGTCGTCCTTGTCGATGCCTGCCAGGTTTTTCAGGTAGTCGCGTACATCATTCTTATATATTAAGGTGTCCACCAGTCCGTTCTTCACGCTTTCCTCTGCGGGGTAAAACATCAGCATGCGGTCGGCTTCCTTGTTCAATGCCTCTACGGACAGGTTGCGCGATTCGGCAACGGCGCTCGTAATCTGTCCCCAGATGGACGACAGGTATACATTTATCTGCTCGCGGTTGGCTGCACTCATTTCGGTGGAGATAAACGGTTCTACTGCCGATTTGTATGTACCCACCTTAAACACCTGCATCTCCACGCCCACTTTCTCCAATAAATCCTTGAAGAACATAGGAGTAGCTGCCAGTCCCCGCCATTCGAGCATACCTTGCGGGTTCAGCAGAACTTTATCGGCCACGCTGGACAGGTAGTATAACCCCTGCGTATAGGCATCACCGTAGGCCACGACAAACTTACCCGATTCCTTGAAGTCTTTCAGAGCATTGCGAATCTCTTCCAGCGAGGCGAACCCCGCTCCCAGTGAAGTAGCCTGAATATAAATACCTTTGATATCCTCGTTCTCTTTCGCTTTTTTGATAGAAGAGAGAATATCGTCCAGTCCGTATGTCTTGTAATCATCCTTCATAATAAGGTCCAGTGGGTTTTCCTGGCTGCGTTCGACCAGTGTACCGTTCAAGTCCAGCATCATGACGGAGTTCTTACGTACTTGCGTTTCCGATTCCGAGGATGAAACCATACTGAAAACTACGAGAATACTGATGAAAAACAACACAACGCTCGATATAACAATACCGGTTACGGTGGCGAGTGTAAATTTCAAGAAATCTTTCATTGTCTTATTGTTTTTGGGTATGCTAACTTTTCAAGCTAACAAAGATAAATAATTAGGTTGATATTTTCCCTATCTGTCGCATGAATTTTCAGTTTGTCACATGGGGGGCTTTTATTCTGCATTTTTACCGGAGGATATAAATAAAAAGAGTCTGCCGCTTTTTTTGTGCGACAGCCTCCTTTATGCAGTGAATGCAGTGAAGAATTCTTTCTCCTTATATTTAAGAGAGGGAATTCTTTGTTATAGGTTTCTCGCTTTCCGCTTCAACAAATGAGATAAGAATATCTTTTATTTTTTCTTTTCCCCCGATAGGTTCTATTGTCTTTCTTTCTATAACGACCTGATACGTTTTATTAAATGCAATATTATAAGCCATTTGTCGCCTTGTTTCATCCAAAAAACCGATAGATTTAAAGTCATCTCCTTCGGCCGATTCAAAGGCATAGTTTCCTGTTCTGATATTGATTGAATAGAATCTGCCGCACAGTCTGATTTCTTCCTTATTATCAAATTCAAAATCGGATAGGTTAGCTAATATTTTTTTTGTATCATGGGTGCTGATATCCTGTTTGTATGAAGTCTTAGAGTTGGCATTGTACCATTTGATTCCTACTGCCAGACTTTCTTCGTTTAAGAAAGAAACAAAGTCATTGTACTTTTTCAGAATATTTTTGTCGTATAATCCGGAAAAGTCCAGGATGCTCTTCTTATCATATCCTGCCTTGAATAATTGTATTAAATCTTGTGCGAAATCATCAGAATATGTCGTACTGAAAGATGTTTGCTGATTAATCGGTTTCAATATGATTCTGATGGAGCCGGCAAGCGAGTACATATATTCATATTGTGTATCTAAACGTAATTCTCTGTCTATATTTTGCTTGGCATTTCTCTCTAAATAGGTATTTGAGTGTTTTACTCTTTTTATAAACTTGGACGACATCGACTTTCTGATATCCTCTATTTTGGGTATTATCGGAGCAAACTTGTTCAAGGGGATGCTGCCGTATTTCACATCTTTCCCGCTGATATGTATTTCTAATATTCCGGAAGAGTATTTCTGGGAAATAGCAGCTAAATCAATAGTGTCTTCGATTTCAAAGGCATAGTAAGAATTTTCCGTTGGAGTGTATTCTTCTGGCAAGTTGGCAATCGGCACAAGTTTAATGTTATGATAATGTATCTTATCATCAATATCTACGGTGTATACAAATCCGTCATTAGGTTGTGTTATTATGGAATGTAGCGTACTTTTCTTTTCTAAATACTGTTGTATTGAAAAAATATCGGTTCTGATAACGACCCACCTGTTATATTCATTATCTACATCCACCCAGTAGAATAAGTAGTTTTCTCCCTTGTTGCTTACGTAATGAGACAATAAAGGCCCATCATAGTAAATCAAGTCAGCAACTTTAATAAGTCTACTGAAATCAAAATTGATACTGAAACCGTTTATTGTCTTCATATTAGTATTTTTATAATCTTAAATTTATCGGATAAATTACATTCGCAATATTCGTATAAGTCAAAATGGCTTTCATTATTGGCTTGCGTAATTAAACCGTCTTCTTTGTTTAGTGTTCCGTTGCATAAAGCATCTCCCATAGTACGGGCTATATTCCTCATATTGGCTTTTAGTGCATTGTACTTTTGAATGGCTTTATCCTTTTGTTCAAAACAGGATAATGCATATCCTGACGTATTTATTCTTTTCTTGTCCGTATCTGAAATTATCCGTTGCGGGTTTTGTATATATACCGGTTTGTGGTTATTGGGATTTATCTCTCTAAAAACGTATCTGTAGGCATCTTTGTTTTGGGGTTCGGATAAAGGCGGAAGTTTGGCTCCTTCATTGATTAAGACATCTATTTCCGACTGATATTTGAAAGCTGCATTCGCCATGTTTAACACATTTTTAGTGTCGCAAAGATAGGGAATATTTTTTAGCAGAAGGGTTTATCGGATATTTTCTTTTCCAAACATGTTTTTTATCATAAGAATAAAGAGATCGGGTCCTTTAATAAAATAATAAGCTGTATACTTCCTTGGCATTTAAAACAATCCCCCCTCTCATTTGTTGCTAAAACAATTTTTTTATTCATTATTTTAGTAACAAGTTCTGTGTTTAGGTGCAAAATGTGTACTTTTACGCAGGCAGTAATGCTTAATTGGTAAATGAACTTACAAAACAAGAAGAAAAAGTTGAGTATTCGTGTTGTCATACATCCTTGTAAAGCGAGCGCAGCGGGAGTTTACTCCCTTGCGATTCGCGTGCTGTACTGCCGTAAGAAGAAAGAATACTCTTTGGGGTGGCGGGTCCACGAGTCGAATTACCGGCGGGATGCCGACCGGGTGGTTTATTCGTCCGAGGGTATCCTCACCCGTAGGGAAGTGAGCCTCGTCAACCGTCTTATCAGGAACGAGAAAGAAGACCTTGTCAGGAACTACCGTCTGCTGGAGAGAACCGATCCCGGCTTTACGCTGGAGCGCCTCATGCTGAAACACCGGAAGGAGCAGTACGACCAGAGTGTGGATAAATTCATCCTGCAATACATCGATACCCTGCTCGAAGAGGGGAAGCAAAGCACTGCCGCTTCCTACACAAGCGGGCTGTACTCGCTGTTGCGCTTTTGCAGTTTGAGGAAAATCAACTTCAAAGACATCGACTATGTGTTCGTCACGGACTATATACACTACCTGCGCATGCGCGGCATTTCGGAGAACAGCATCCACATGTACCTCAGCAATTTCCGGGCGGTGTACAATAAGGCACGCAAGCAAGGCATCAGGGTATGTGGCGAAAATCCCTTTGCCGGGCTGAACGTGCGCAGGCAGGAAACGGTGAAACGGGCGTTGAGCAAGGAAGAGATAGCGCTCATCGCTTCGGCCGACCTGCGGCGGTATCCCCAGTTGGAAGCGGCGCGCGACCTGTTCATGTTCAGTTTCTACTGCCGGGGCATGTCCTTCGTCGATGTAATCCACCTCAAGCACGACGGCATTGTGCGCGACACGATATTCTACACCCGCAGCAAAACCGGGCAACGGTTGCAGATAGGACTGCTGCCAGCCATGAAGGAGATTATTGAAAAATACAGGACATCCGGCCCGTACATTTTTCCTTATATCCACGGGCAGTCACCGCGAGATGCCTACACGCAATACCGCTACTCTTTGGGCACGGTCAACCGTTACCTCAAACGCTTGGGCACATTGCTCAACATAGGCATTCCGCTCACCACTTATGTGGCGCGGCACTCGTGGGCCACCATAGCCAAGAATGAAGGTATTCCGATATCCTTAATCAGTGAGGGACTGGGACATACGTCCGAAAAGACAACCCAAATCTACCTGAATTCCTTTGCGGTCGATACTCTGAACAAGGTCAATGAAAACGTGGCGGATGCCGTATCGGATTGTATTAAAAATGCAGGTGAAAAATTCATCTGTCTACATAACACAGATAAAACCTAAGAAACGACTCAAATAAACCGAACTTTTCTACTTGCTTTCGCTATATATACTTTGTCCCTGTTCTTTGATGTTGCAAAGGTAAAGGATATTTTTGGATATTGCGTTATCCAAATCCATCAATCAGTTATCCAAATTAACCAATCTGTTATCCAAAATTACAAAACGCTGAATATCAGTGTTTATTTTTGCTGTTTTTTTTAATTTCCTGCCTTAATTCGCTGGGTGAGCAGCCGAAATTGTTCTTGCAATACTTGTTGAAACCGGCTGCGGAGGTGAAGCCCAACTCGTATGCCACCTCTTTTATAGAGATGAAATCGTAATTGAGTCGGGATAGTATTTCCTTGTTTTTTTGTTTCTGAAGCCAGGATTGAACGGTTTCTCCAAACTCTTGCGTGAACTTGCGGTGAAGTTCGGAACCACTCATGCCCAACAATTCTGCCAGCTCTTGTTTGCTGCGCACCCGGTCTTTGTGTTTGAGAACGGCTGCCTTGAAGTCTATCTCAATTCCCATTATAGGGTAGAGGAGTTGGATTATTTCGCTCTTTGTGTAGGCTGTGCGGAAGATGATGAACAACTCGCGCTCTTTGAGTTCGTGCAGGTGCTTGCAGTTGACGCCCGCCTGGAGATAGGACTCCAGCAGATGCAGGAACGTGTCCAAAGGGGCACGCACGGAAAGCGGTTCGAAGCATAGGGGTGTGTGCTGGACTTCGTCTAAATAGCTGCTAAGCATGTGCTTGTCGCACAATGAGATTGCATCGTGAAAGAATGACAGACTGATGTATGTGCCCGGCTGGATAACCGTGCCCGTGTAATGGGATGAAAGGGGAATGAAGATGAATTCGCCCGCACGGACTCTTGTTTCTTCCTTGCTGTCTTTGGTGATGCTGACTTCGCCTGACAAAATAAATATCAGGTGGTTGGCCTTAATCTTTTGTTGCCGGTTGTCGAAATGTTCTCCCGAAGCAGCTTCTTTCAGTGCGAAACCGGCGTCTTCCTCGGTCTTGTAGTTCACGCATGAGGTGTGTTCTTTAATGTAGTTCAGCTTCATTTTATGTACTCGATTTAAAGTTAATAATTTCGTTGTTTTATCGCCATGTTTCATTATTTGTTTCAGAAAAACGGATGTATCGAAGCAAAGGCTTGATTGTCATTTTGTCATTTACAACGGCATGTTGAGTTTCTTTTGTTGGTGTTTAAAGGGGAAACTCTTCATTACTGCGTGTATTTTAAGGACAGAATGGTATCAGACCGAAGTCCCGATACATCCTCGTTTTTCTTTTTGTTTCAGGAAAATCGTTCATGCCGGATAGCATTGAAACGGTTTTCCTTTTTTAATTACTTGATTACTAATGAAATGTACATTAATAATCTGTTTTATGTAAACAGATGAAATTTCTAAAAGCAGCAAAAGGAAAATTAACCTCTATAAACAGGTAAAAGATTACGAATAAAACGAAAGAGAATATGCGAAAGAATTTTACGATTTTCATGATTACCCTACTTGTTTCGCTTCTATCCGGAACGGCTTCGGCGCAGCGTCTTGCAGTGAAAAGTAATTTGCTGTACGACATCACCTCTACCATTAATCTCGGAGTAGAGTATGAGGTAGCTCCCCGTTGGACGCTCGAAATGTCTGCCAACTACAATCCGTGGAGCTTCTCGGACAATAAGAAGATGAAACTCTGGATGCTCCAGCCCGAAGCGCGCTATTGGCTGTGCAGCGGTTTCTCCGGTCACTTCTTCGGAGCACACCTGCTGGGCGGGGAGTTCAACTACGGCGGTATGCTTCCCTTTGGCATCACCCCTTCATCATCCGGGTTGGGCAGCAAGCGCTACCAAGGTTGGATGGCGGGAGCCGGAATAGGCTACGGATACAACTGGGTGCTGGGCAAGCGCTGGAATCTGGAAGCCACGTTAGGAGTGGGGTACATTCATTTCGGATACGACCGCTTCGAGTGCAAGACCTGCGGCGACAGGCTGGGCAGCGGCAGCAAGAACTACCTGGGCCCCACCAAGGCAGGCATCTCCCTTATCTATATAATAAAGTAACGAACCAAGAAGCGAAGATTATGAAATATTGTGTGCTATTATGTGGACTGCTGCTGATGCAGGCAGTCGGTTTATCGGCTAAGGAACGGGCACGGTTGCAGGCAGATGATGTGAACATCAGCCGCAGCGGCGACAGCGTGCACGTATCCTTCAGGCTGAAGGTAGAAAGATTGGCTAAGGATTACATTTTGAGAGTAACCCCGTTATTGTACGGGAAAGACGGGCAGCAGGCTGTGCTTCCGCCATTGGAGTACGGCAGCCGCACGGCACAGATTGTTGAGTGGAGAGAAAAAAGAGTGAAAGAAAAGCGGAAGTCTGCCTCTGCATACCACAAGGCGGGAGAAGCGGTTGCCTATACCTTCGTCCTTCCCTACGGGGAATGGATGAATGGCGCTTCCCTGCGTTTGGATGCAAAGAGCAAAGGGTGTTGCAGCGAAGAAATGCTGCCGCCCGTGCTCTTGGCAGAAGATGTGGCGCTTGCCACTCCTGCCGAGCTGTTTGTGCCGGTGATACCCGAGGCGAAACTCGTGACGGAAACGGTTGCCGACAAGCTGGCGCAGGAAAACGGTTTCCTCGCGCCGTGGACAGGTAGTATAGGCAGTAAAGAAGATATTGCCCGCTACAAGGATGAGGCCACGCTCATTGTCTATTTCCCGGTGGGCAAATGGGCTATACAGCCCGATTACGAAAACAATCTCAGCAGGTTGGATCATTTGTTGTCTGTTCTGAATAAGATTGCCGAATCGGACAATTCCCGCATAGCCAAGATACTCGTAGTAGGTTCGGCTTCGCCCGATGGTCCGTTAGACCTGAACAATCGCATTGCAGGTAAGCGTGCGCAGGCATTGGCGGATTACATTACGAACCGTACTTTACTTTCGGCTTCTTTCTTTGAAGTGAGCAATCACAGTGTGGCATGGGATTTCCTGCGCAGGTTGGTTGCAGACAGCGAAATGCCCGAGAAGCAGCAGATATTGGATATCATAGACACCACTCCTGTGTGGGATGCAGCTAAGAAAGTAGGCCGCCTGAGCCTGCTTATGAGGTTGAATCAGGGTAGGCCCTACAACTATATGAAACGGCATTTCTTCCCGAAACTTCGTAATGCGGGTTATATCAAAGTATTCTTTGAGGCATAGCCCGACCCCGAACTTGTAGGACTGAACACCGCTATCGACCTGCTCAACGGGAAACGCTACTCCGAAGCCTTGCATGTCCTTCAAGGAAATACGCATCCCAAGGCGGACAATCTTCGTGGAGTGTGCTATATGCTGACGGGCGACACCGAAAAAGCGCGTGCCTTGTTCCAAAAAGCTGCTGCCGCCGGTGTGTCCGAGGCGGAGAGCAATCTAAAGCAATTCCAATAAACAGCACAAATTATAACTAAACGATTAAATATCATTTTATTAACTATTTATTTAAAACAACAATGAAGAAGATTAATTTATTAGCAGTGGCTCTTGCAGCCTTCACTATGTTTTCATGCTCCAACGAGGAGATTGCCGATTTGGGCAGCAATGCTCCGGGCGAAAAGGCTACTCTTACTATCAAGGTAGAGGGAGTAGGTAATAACGTTGCGCAGTCGAGAGCGGCAGGTAGCGCCGGTACTACAACCGATGTTGTAATTAACGACTACATCGTATTCATTTTCCGTGACGGCGGTGCTTTGGACTGTCCGGCGTATTACAGTTCTACCAATGCGGCGGCTACGATAACCAACGGTACAACTGCTGCCAAGACGGCTTATGTAATAGCCAATACCGGTGCACTTGCCAACGGTCCTTTTGCTAATGTAACAACGGAAGCTGACCTTAAGGCCGTTACCGGTGATTTGATATCCGGTAACGCGGCTACCCAAACGAAAAATAACCTCTGGATGTCCGGTACAGATGATATCACTTTCTCCGGTACAGACGGTTCGGTCACTGTACAATTAGGTTTCGTTGCAGCCAAGATTGAACTTATCGTTAAGGACAACCGTACCAATCTCACCGGTGGCACTATTGAGATTACAGACGAAAACGTTGTATTGCTGTATGCAGGTAAAAGCGGAAAATTCTTTGGAACAACTGCTGACAAGGCAGCTCAAACTGCTTTCTATTCGGGCGATATCTCTTATCCGGATTTTCAAACTGGTGTTGCCACGGAGTCCGCAGTTTTGAAAGATGCGGTAGGCGCAGCTTTCACAGCTAACGCTAATGGAGATGTATTCAATCACTTCTACACCTTTGGTAACGACGGTACGTCCAAACCGACAATTCTTGCCATTCAGTCTAAAAGAACGGTAGGTGGCGCTGATGAAACCATTTACTACCCGATTCAGTTCACCGTAGCCGATGCCGGAAACACTATCGAACCGGGTAATGCATACACGGTAACCCTTACCCTGAACGGTGATGTAAGTGCCGGTGGTGGCGGTGGTACTACCAATCCGGAGCAGCCGTTGGTTAAATCACAAATAACAGTTACTGTTACGGCAGCAACATGGCTTGCCAAGACCGTAAGCAAGGATTTTAATTAATATGATTGCAGACGTTCATCTTATTCTTTAAAGCTGCACCGAAAGGCGGGTATGTTTCCCGTGCCCGCCTTTCTTTTCACTCATGCCATTGATAAAATTCAATAACTAAAAACAATACTAACCATCAACTAAAAACAATCCATGCAGAATAACAAATTCCATTATTGCCTGCACATACTGCCTATCTTGTTCTTTATGGCATTTGTGTCTGCAAGTTGCATCAAGGACGACCTTAGCGATTGTCCTGCTCCCCGCACTTCCGGATTTTCCTTGCAGGTAAAGGCTTTTGATGCCGACGGTGGAAGTCTCGGCAGTGAAACGATAAAAGACATCACACTCTATATATTCGATGCCGATAAGGCATTGCTCGACACCCGCAACATTCTCCTGTCGGAAATCGTATTCCTGGACTATCCCGGACACGACAACCTGAAGCTGGTGGCGTGGGGCAATGGCAAACAAGGCGCCCAGTCGATGCCCGCATTGAAAGAGGGCGACCACTTAGAGACGGCATTCGTGTCGCTCATCCAAACCCGGACAACCTTACCCGTGGCAGGCTCGCCTGACGACCTGTTCTACGGCACTATAGATATAACCCCCGATGCCGACGCTTCTGCCAAGGAACTCCCCCTGCGCCGCAAAGTCTCCGGGGTAGCCATTACGGCACGCTACCTTAGAGAGTACGTAGGCAGCACCGAAGGCGAGTACCACTACATCGTGCGCAAAACCACCGACAAGCTCGACTTCTACGGCAAGCCCAACGGCACGGAAGTAAACTACCGCCCCCAGGCGGCATTCAATGACAATGGCGAATTCGTATCCTCTGCTTTCAATATATTCCCTACCGAAGCGGACATTAAGATAGACATCTACCACCGCGACGTGCTGAAAACCACCGTAATTGCCGACAGTAACGGTAACCCCCTGCGTGTGGCGGAAGGCAGGCTGCTCAATGTGCTGGTAGACTTCCGGGGAGTTGTAAGCGTAGACGTCAAAGTCACCGACTGGGGCAAACAGGAGATATGGAAAGAATTTTAATACCTGATAAAATTAAAAATAAAAGTCGATTTAGATGAGAAAGATAGCAATACTGTATCTGCTTGGAGCATTACTTGTTTCGGGTTGTGTGCGCGATGAGTTCGATACCACGCGTGTGGTGGAAGGCGCAGCGGCGCGTATCAGTCTGAAGATAACATTGCCCGTTATGGGTGGTGGCACCGACACACGTGCAGTATCTGCCGATGTGGAAAAACGTCTGGACAACCTGTTCGTACTGGTATTCGACGGTGGGGGCAAAATAGTGACCAGACATAGATACACGGCACAAACCGGTGCTTCGCTTTCATCTTTGCTGATAGACACCCGTTCCGGTAAGGGCCATACGCTCTGCTTTGTAGCCAACGTCAAGGACGGTATGGACAGTCAGTTAATGGCGCTTACCTCTTACAATGCCCTCAAAGGACTTTTGGTGACGGCTACCGAATTAAATCTTGGTCAGAGTACCGATGTTCCACTCATAATGACGGCAATTATGGAGAATGTAAATGTGCAAGAGGGAGCAAACTCTATCAGCAACCCCGTACAACTTCAATTCCTGGCGGCAAAAGTTACACTGACTCTTGTCGACAATACCCCCGACACTCAGGAAGTAACCATTATCGGTTGGGATGTGCAGGATGCTCCCACACGCAGCTACCTTTTCCCCGACGATAGTAAAGACGCCAATCCCAATCCGGAAACAGCAGGTGCCGATAAGGACGAATACTGGCTGACAACCGGAGTGGACTATCCTTTTGAGGAGGAAGACAAGCAGGCAGGAACTGCTACCCAAACGCTCTATGTCTTTGAAAACCGCCGTGGTGGGCGTATACCCAGAGCACTGCCAGCCGACCCGGATGAACAATACAGTAATATGGGGCTAAATGATAAAGACTCCCGCGGCAAGGCGTGGTATAAACCCAAGCGTGCCACTGCCATTGTTGTTACAGCCATGCACAAGGCAGATTTGGTAACAAGACAGATAAAGGCATTTATCTATTTAGGTCAGGACAACCACAGCGATTACAATATTCGGCGTGGGCATCATTATACCTTTACTGTAACGGTGAACGGTCTCAATGAGATTAAGATAGATTCGAATGTAGATTTTCTTGTGGGCGATTTTTTGGTGGATCATGGTGATAATCTGACAATGGATGCCCATCCGGATTTCCGCCCTATGCGTATTCAGGCTCCCAAAGGAACGGCAACCATGGAAATCCTGGATTCGCATGGCAGGACTTACGACGACCCGTCGGGATTTGACGCTACCTGGCTCAAAATCTCTCCATTGAATTTGATGTATCATCAAGTGAAGCAACCCGGCAATATATGGCAGCAGGACGCAGACCCCGACAGCAAATTTGTGCGTCCTAAGTATATTCCGCACAAGAGTGTCAGAGCTAAGCTGGCAAGTAAAGGCGGATGGAATGCCATCCCTGCTGGAAAGGATAACGATGATGAAATGACCTTTGCCGATGCCACCCACCGCATGTGTTACAAGATTACCGACATACCGTTTACCGAGGTTACGGTTACAGCGCAAACCTTGTACGTCTATGCTGACGACTTCCCTGTAAGAGACGGAACCCGTAATGCACGGGTACGCTTCACATATCATAAAGACGGAGATGCTCCGGATAAGTTGGGAGTCATGATTTTTGATATTACTCAAAGGGGATATATCTCTTTTTATCTGGACGACAGCCATCCGGATGCCGGACTGTATATTTTAAATGAAGACGGGACGCCGAGCAATGTAAAGCGGAAAACGGTAATCGAGAGATTTCAAGAATATAGAATAATGATGAATCCGGGCATTCCATCCAGTGTACAGTGGACAGGCGGGGTGAGGTGGGGATTCTCCAGGACCCGTTTGTATAACAAGCCGGATTTTTTCCGTAATGGTAAATATATGACAGCAAACGCCGTTTATAATGATGTAGTCCGTAATGGTAATGAGCCGACGGAATTCGGGAAGAGGACAGACTCTTATCGCGAGATGTATGGTAATAGCAATACCGACCAAGGGTCGAATGTTAATACAAAAGATCCGATTCCACCCTATACGGGAAGCAATAGCGGAGCGCCTTACTATTATCCTGATCCGGAAGAAAAGGAGATTTATCATCCGATTTATAGAACCTCTGCTGCACGGTATTGTCACGAGAAGAATCGCGACCTGAATGGAGACGGTATCATTGATGATTCTGAAACCTATTGGTATCTGCCTTCAGCACATGAATTAATAATGTGGGGCATTGCCGGAGCAATGGGGGATAGGAATGCTAACCTCTCTTCTTCAGAGTCTAATAATGCTACTGCACAGATTCGTTCTGTTTATATGACTGCATACGATGAACCTGTTATAGCTTATCATAATAAATATAGTCAGGCTTTTGTTCGCTGTTTCAGAGAATTAGAGAAAACCATAACTAAATAGTGTAATAATTATATTGAATTGGAGTTACGATAGGGATGAGAAAGTCAGTGAAAATATTATTCGGATTATTTGTCTGCCTGGCGGCAACGACCGGTCATGCTCAGAAGATAGCGAGTGAAAATGGGAAAGTTATTATAGACTCTTCGGCAATACCGCATGTGACAACTAAAAAAGCACGGACTACTACCGCTACATCCGATTTGAAAGGGTCGAACACAGCCGATGATATAGCGTCTGTGGCAAGTAATAGCTTGGTATATTATAAGTTTGAAGTCGGGCAGGCATCCACGGACAAGCTTTCGTGGAGCGATGCTATACTTGCATGCGCAAATAAGACGGATACAGGTGGCGGTTGGCGTCTTCCTACCCAAAGGGAGTTGCAGTTAATAGGTGTACTGTCTCCGGAGCTGGAACAGCTTGGACTTTTTAAAGCAGGTGAATTTTGGTCTGCTACAGAATTGAGGAATCAAACTGGAAATGTAGGAACTCAAGCATATCGTGCTAAAGTGGAAACGAGGGCAAAAGGTTATGACCATGTATTGAGTTCGACCGCGAAATATACTCTATCCTTTTATCGCTGTATCCGCGACCTCGACTGAAAGTGTTTATTTCACACCTTAGACCTGTAATGTCTTGATAATTAGAAACGAAAACAATAGTCAATATGAAAAAGATAATAATCCTGTATTTTTTCGGTGCACTGCTCCTGTCCGGGTGCATGCGCGATGAGTTCGATACCACACGTGTGGAAGAAGGCATCGCTGCGTGTGTCAGCCTGAGAATGCTGATGCCCGATATGACCGGTGCTGTCAGTGCAGGCGGCAGTACAGGCAATACACGCGGTGCACTCGGTTCCGGTTCCGACACCCGCACCGTTTCTTCCGATGTGGAGAACCGGCTGGACAACCTGCGTGTACTGATATTCAACGGTAGCGGCGAGGTCGTGACCAACCGCAAATACACGGCACAGCCCGATGGCCCATCGCTCTCGTCTCTTCAGATAGACACGTGGTCGGGCAGTAACCATACATTCTGCTTTGTGGCAAACAGTAAGGACGATATGGACAGTAGGCTGGCTGCCGTTACCTCTTACGACGCTCTCCGTGAATTCATGGTAACGGCGTCCGGTTTGGACTTCGGTCTGAACTCCACCGAGCCTCTTGTAATGACGGCAATCCGGGAACATGTAGACGTGCAGCCGGGCACCCATACCATCACAACCCCCGTACAGCTTCAATACCTGGCGGCAAAGCTCACGCTCACCGTCACCGACGCAACTCCCGCGGGGCAGGAAGTAACCATCATCGGCTGGGATGTGCAGGATGTTCCGGTGCGCAGCTACCTCTTTGAGGGCAATACCGACATTAATCCCAACCCGGATACCACTGCCGACGACAAAGATGAATACTGGCTGACAAGTGCCGTAGACTACCCCTTCGAAACGGAAGACAAACAGGCAAAGACCGTTTCCCAAACACTCTATCTCTTTGAGAACCGCCGGGGCGGACGTATAGCCAAAGCATTGCCCGGTGACCCCGGCAAGCAATATCCGGGCATGAAGCAAGACGATACCGACTCACGTGGCAAGGCATGGTTCAAACCCGGGCGCGCCACCGCCGTTGTCATTACTGCCATGCACACAACCGATGTCGAAGTGAAGCGGGTAAAGGCATATATCTACTTGGGCGAAGACAACCACAGCGATTACAACATTCGTCGCGGCCATCACTACACCTTTAACATTACAGTGCGTGGCGTTGACGATATCAAGGTAGATACGAATGTAGACTCTTCCGTAGGCGATTTCCTCATAGACTACGGCAGTAACCTGACAATGGACGCGCACCCCGATTTTCGTCCCATGCGCATGCACGCCGCAAACGGTACGGCCGTTGTGGAGATACTCGATTCGCAAGAACGGACCTGCAATGAACCGGATTTTGATGCCGACTGGCTGAAAATCTCTCCCTTGAATCTGATGTATCACCAGGTGAAGCAGGCATCGCCCGACGATGTGTGGCAGCAGGCAGCCAACCCCGAAAGCAAGTTTGTGCGTCCCAAATATATTCCGCACAAAAGCATCCGGGCAAAGCTGGAAGCTGAAGGCAAGAGCGGCTGGCCTGCCGTTCCCTCAAATCAGGACGATGACGATAGCCTGCCCTTTACCGATGCTACCCACCGCATGTGCTACCGGATTACGGATATACCGTTTGCCGGGTCGTCCATAATCGAGCGGACTTTCTACGTCTATGCCGACGAATTTTTGCAGAACGGCGGCAACCGTACCGCACGGGTGCGTTTCTCGTTCTATAAGGATGGGGGAAATGCGGATAAACCGGAAATACGGATTTTCATTATCAATCAGTCGGGTTATCTCTCTTTTTATACGGATGATAATCATAAGGGTGCAGGGCTGAATCTTTTGAATGAGGACGGAACGCCGGGCAGTGTGAAAAGGAAAATGGTCGTGGAAAGGTATCCGGAGTTCAATATGGTGATGAATCCGGGCATCGACCCATCGCTGCAGAACATAAGCACGATGCAATGGGGATTCTCCGACGATTATGTTTACAACAGTCCGGACAAATTCCGCAATGGCAAGTTCCTGACGGCAAATATGGTGTATACGGATGTGCAGCGTACGGATAACGAGGCAACCGGATTCGGAATGGCATCCGGTTCTTACCGGGAAATGTACGGAAGCGAGGTACGCAATACTAAAATCGGCGCTTATACCGGTACTGTTACCGGACCCTATTATTATCCGGACCCTGCCGCAGACATTTATCACCCGATATACAAGAGCTCCGCCGGACGGTATTGCCACGAGAAGAACCGCGACCTGAACGGTGACGGCATTATCGACGCATCCGAAACCAACTGGTATCTGCCTGCGCAGCAGGAGTTGCTTCTGATGCTTATTGCCCTGCCGCAAGACGAACGTAGCTTTGCAGGCAGCAGTTTTATCTCTTCTACCGAAACGGGGCCTCGTAATTATGGTTACGCAGCGGTTGGCATGAGGCAGGGTTATCCTTTTATATTCAGCAATACACAGGGTAAAATGGCGTCGGTGACTTATACCGTCCGTTGCGGCAGGGAACTGAGGTGATGTTGCACGTGAATGAATGTACGGTTATACGCAAATGAAACAGCAATGAGGATATGAGAAAAAGCATGAGAACATTATGGGTTGTGCTGTGCTGCCTGACGGTAGCGGCAGGTTATGCCCAGGAAGTGGTGAAAGAGAACGGAAAAATCATTATAGACGCTTCTGCCATACGGCACACCAAGGTTAAGAAAGCGCGTGCCACGGACGGCACAAATGCCAGGCTCGGTACGGATGATGAAACCAATATCGGTTCGGCAGCGAGCGACGAGCAGGTGTATTACAGGTTTGAACTGTCTGCTGCCAGATTTTCCGCTACCTGGATTAATGCCGTAAACAAGTGCAGGAATCTTGCCGATGATGGCGGCGGCTGGCGTTTGCCCACACTAAAGGAAGCGATACTGATTTACATCCTGTGGCCGGAGCTACAGCAGGCAGGGCTGACGGGAGTGGCAGGAGGAACGGCTACCGAAGCGGGTGGGGGCGGAAACTCATACCCGTATGTACGTTATAGTGATACGGGAGCCATTGTGCTGGACGCGAAGAATGTTAGTACGGACAGATATTTTCGCTGCATCCGCGACCTTGATTGAAACTGTAGGTTCTGCTTTGTTGTCCGTGGCGGTTGGAAAAAGTAAAAGTATCCGGCTGGTATTGATAATAAGGCTTTTGCCTGAACTTTAGAATTGGAATTAGAATGATAACGAAATTAATAGAACCCGAAAACAGTCCCAATGTTATGAATAAAAAAGGTTTGTCCCGACTTTGTTCGTGTTTTTGTTTGTTTGCACACAGAGGGATATGCTACGGAATCGCTTGCGGAGGCGTCCTGTTTTTAGCGATTTTCGTAGCCGTTTTCGGTTTTCCTGTATGGGTGGCGGAGCTTTTCGAGAAGCGGATGGAGGCACGTAGGAAAAATAGAGTGGTGAACGCCGGCAGATGAATGATAATCGGTAAATGAATATTGAGTGAGAGCCGGTAGATAGATGAATGACAGATAACAGAAATATTGATAATCTTAACAATTGATAACCCGTAATGAAGAATCCTAAGAAAGAAACTCGTGATGTCATAGCCAAGCACGTCCGTTGGACCGAAGCATTGCGCGTAGTGCGCGCTTACCACCCCGAAGTAACCATTATCCTGCCCCAGGAAAAAACTCAGATTTATCCCGGCGACGATGTGCGGGGCATGATTGCCCCTGCCGTCGGCGTCATTCGCCATGCACTCGATGCAGGAGTGTGGCAGTGGCACGGATACACTGCCGAGTCGCGTGTGAAGCAGGTACGCACCCTGCTCAGCCATTACTTCCATTATCACGAGGACAGCATCCATCCGGCAGAACTCGACCTGATGATTGAAGATTTGCTGTTTGTGCATAAAGCCTGAGGGGAATTTCATGAATTAAAGTTGCTTCAATATTATTTTAAAGTAAAACGTAATTTAACCGAATTATTTATGCGCATCTCAAAAGTGATTTTTATTTGCTGTTTTCTTCTGCCGTTCTTGGCTTCTTGCATCCGGGACGAAATAGAAGACAATAGTTATCCGTTAGCCGAATATGACGGCACGGGTGTTTTGTTTCGCTTAAAGGCAGAGGCTTTTGACGATACGGGTTCCGCTACCCGCACCGTGGATTTGACCGCACCTTTCGATACTCTTTGTGCCTATGTTCTCAAAGAGGGCCAAATTGACATCGACCGTGAAGTTAAATTCCCCGATCCTGCAACAATTATGGTGGAAGGGCTCGAAACCGGCACCTACAACCTTCTTATATTAGCCATGAAAGGTAACTATGAAGAGGATGGAGCCCGGATACATAAAATAGAGAAAAGTTCCTCACCGTGGCTGTCTTTTCCTGAAAATACGCCGGCGAAGCCTCTGAAAGCCCAATATTATTATACGAATCACAAGTTCTCGGTAATAAACGGAAAAATCAAGATAGAGGAAATACGCATTCTCCAAGCTGTAGGGCTGGTCTCTTTTGATATACAATACAAAAGCGATTATGTGCGCAAATCGGTTCACGACTGTCATTTTATTCCTTCGGAAGACAGCAGGAGCTATTCTGCCCTGCATGCAGACGGCAGCCATTCGGGGCAGCGAAGCATAGCATCCTTCTCGTTATCGGAACAAAAACAGTGCTTATTTTTCCCTACCGTAAAGGATGGTTTTTCCGGTCAAGTAGTAGTAAATACAATGAATCACCGAAAGGAAAGTTTTGACACGGAGTATGATGCAAAGGCAACCTTAGATGCCGCCAGGCATTCTACCATACATGTGCAGGCTGTACATCCGGAAGACAATGTGGGTACTAACCTTGCCGATGAGCTCACTCCTCTAAATTATTATACGATTCTAAGTGATGAAGAACCTGCTTCAGTCTATACCAATGCAAATCTACGGTCATTTCGTATAACCCAACCTTTGCAGATAAATATGGAGAACGATAGTTTGCACATGAGATTTTATTCTCCCGTAGGCATAAAAGAGGTTACAGTCATGGCAAAAAGTCCGACTATGGATGAATATGTGGAGTTCGTTTACATTGACAACATTCCGGCATTTGCCGACATTAAGACATCGATAAAGGTATTGGAGAAAGGATTATACCGCACTGAATCAGGTAAAGTTCTACAATTTTCAGCAGAAGAGATGAATCCGGCTTCCTTGAGTCTTAAGATAGCTTGCAACGACCCGTATTGGACTAAGATTTCTCAGATAAAAGCGAAATGGTACATCAAATTCGTACTTAATGGAGGAAATCCCGTAACAGGAACTCCCAACAAGAACTGGTGGGGAATACGCCCTGTACATTGCAGGGAAGCTGTTGCACTCTTTTTGAATATCGGATATATGTGTACGCTGGAAAAGTTCCAGCAGCGGGTTTCGACGTTCCAAGGAATCTTTCTTGACAATAACAGGTATCCAGTTGACACATCAACGCTTATATCCAGACTGGAAAACCTTTCCGGATTCGACATCGGACTTATATATAGTGGCAATGGTGTATCAGGATTAGGCGGGGGCAGAACATGGGGAGTCTATCAGAAATCTTTCCTTTATCATTACGAAAACAGCGGCGGATGTTGTTCTACTATTTTTCACGAATTAGGTCATTGTTTAGGCTACAGCCATAATAGCACCATGACATACGGACAGTGGGCTTCGGGATGCGCCGATGTGTTCTACAAGAATAACATAAAAGATTTTCCTGTCAATTCCCATACAATATTAAAATCAAGAAGTAATCCCAATATCTACTAATAATTATGAAACATTTGTCTGTTATTATATCTGTATTATTTTCAATACTTTACATCGGATGCTCTAAGGAGGATTTTAACGATGGAAAAACCAATGATGTTCAGAACAAGCATTCGCTCCGGCTTTTGGTCTACACACCGACTTCGGAAACTGTTCTTAGTACGGACCTGCCGGGAAACATAGAGGCTTATCTGTTTAAAGAGGGAGTTCTGTCCGACGTTTACAAAAATCTGACAGTGGATAAGAACGGATACACTACAATCAGCTCGTTAGCCGAAGGAGAGCAAATCTATTTCTTTGTAAACACCGGTAATCTGCTGGATGGGATTACACAGGAAATAGGCCGATTGAAAGAGACCGAACTGCTTGCCACTACAATACTCTCTGCCTCTCCTCAAGCAGATGGAGAGAAACCGGTGATGACCGGAAAGGCAGACTTAACCGGAAGCCAGGAGAGTACCACCCAAGTATTGCTTACACGGGCCATTGCCAGAGTAGACTTAAACATAGCTGACGATGCCGACATACAAATCAATAGGATAAGTATGGATAACATACATTGTGAAGCATTCCTGCTTCCGCAAAACCCGGTCAGTTCACCGTCCGGTGCAGCATTGGCAAAAATAGACACTACATTCAATACTCCGTTGAAGCCGGGTGAATATGCCGGATTAGTCCACCTGTATGAACAAGTGGGGGACGGTATTCCTGTGGAGCTGCATGGCACTCTTGAAGGCGATCCTGTTACACTTTCACTGGCACTGCCTAACACAATCCATAGAAACCACATTTATAAAATAAAGTTATTTAGCGGAGACAGTTCTAATTTGCAGGCAAGCATATCCGTGGAAAATGAAAGTTGGGAAGTCGAAGAAACTATCACGGCAAAACCTTCTACCCATATTTTGGTTAATAGTGAACTTTCTACTTTGGCTGAAGGGGCGTATGTAAGTGCAACAAAAGATACGGTTTACCTCCCGAGCAAGGAGTCAACGTCAATACTTGTACTGGATAAGGTGCCGGAAGATGCAGAATTCACAATTGATGGGACAACAGCCTCCATTACTCCGTATACGGAAACTCGTGCCGACCTCCAAGGGAAAAAGTTCTTGGTACGCAATTCTTGGAAAAAACCGGGTACTAAGACAGAATATATGTACCTGAATATGCACAGCAAGAGGCACCCGGACTACTACAGTGGCCGGCTGGTAATTGTCCAGTCCAATGCCACGACCTTCAAGGGAGAATTGTATAATCATCTTACAAACACTCCTCCCTATAACATTCATTTCAATAAATATGTCGACAGTGCTTTAGGTCGGATAGAGGTACCTAAGAACTATGAGGTTAGTGTCAGTGGTGGCAGTTGGCTAAGGGCGATACCCCAAGGAGACGGAGTTTATGAGATTCAGGCAGGCTACAAGCCTAACGATCCGGAAGCCAATGGCAGCACTCAGGAGGGTTTGCTCACCGTGAACGGCCCGAATGGCATACATGAAACATACACCGTTACCCGGTTGAATCACGGCTTGCCTGTTGTCCTTATGGGTGACACTTACTGGTGTCGTTTCAACTTACAAGGAAACTCAAAGAGTTTCGACGACCAGATAACCGTCAGTGAATCTGAAACAATAGGTGATCTGTCTGCCTATTTTGCCTCTTGTTCTGACGAGGATTTTGTACGTTTAACCGGCAGCCAGTACAAAGGGCGTTATACGCAGGGAATGAATTTAAAGTATGACGCATCCGTCCCGCGTTTCTATTTCGATTCGTATGAGTCGCTCCAGAATCCGGCAATCATAGGGAATGGATCGGTAAGCAGCCATTGTCCGGAAGGATACCAGCTTCCTACGTCGAGAGATTTTGAGCTTTTGTTAAAATCGGGGGCTATTAACTACACGCTTAATGGCGCACCGGTAAATTACACTACGGGTAGTGGAAGACCTGCCGTTATTTCAGCCCATAGCCGAGAAAATATAGCGTGGGAGGGAGGGCTCCTTGCAACAGCCAATTACATCCAAATCGCTTTTGACGAAAACAATCTAGTCTTGGGAGGATTCGGTCACCAATTTGATTCTTCAAAATCAATTGCTGCAAAGGTATTGTGGGCAACCATAAGTGGAGGGCACCAAAGCTGGACTCATACAGGGACTACAGCCAAGGCGGAAGACCATAATGTAAACAAATCCCGTACGATTCGCTGCATTAAGACGTCACCGGCCTTTATAATAGAAGAATAATTTGGTGTTAATTCTTGGTGGCTTTGCTTTAGTATGATTGGGGAATTTGAGTAGAGTGACGCTGTGCTGCCTGGCGGTAGCGGCAGGTTATGCCCAGGAAGTGGTGAGAACGGATACACTGCCGAGTCGCGTGTGAAGTAGGTATGTATCCTGCTCAGCCATTATTTCCACTATCAAGAGGATAGCATCCATCCGGCAGAATTCGACCTGGTGGTTGAAGATTTGCTGTTTATGTCTACGGGTTAATGTAGAAGGCTATGATGAGAACAGAATTAACGATAATAGATTTAATTAATTGAAAACATATTTTTGTTGCGCTTGAAATACAAAACAAAATAAAGCCTGTCTCAGCTAAATCAGAATTTAGAAGCAATGGCAAAGCAACTCTACGACTACTGGTTTGTACAATTTGACTACCCAGATGAAAACGGAAAGCTGTATAAAAGTTCCGGTGGCAAGATGGTATGGAACGAAAAACTAAAAAGAGAAATACCTGCAGATTGGGAAGTACTTCCATTGTTTGATGCCGTTAGTGTACAATATGGTTTCCCTTTTGCGACTGAACAATTTACAGAAGAAGAAACGAATGTTCCTGTAGTGCGCATCCGAGATATACTCGCAGGAACTACTTCTGCGTATTCTTTGGAAAAAGCAGATGAAAAATACCATCTGAACGAAAATGATGTACTTGTAGGAATGGACGGTAATTTTCACATGAATTTCTGGCATGATAATATTGCCTATCTTAATCAACGATGTGTGCGATTACGAGCTCATTCTGACTCAACAATATCGTCAATTCAAATTCTTCATAGTATCAAACCATATATAAAGGCTAAAGAACAAAATGCCAAAGGTTCTACCGTTGGACATCTTTCAGATAAGGACTTGAAGGGATTATATCTGATAAAGCCACTAAAAACAAGAGCTTTCAATCCTCGAAAGACATTAGATGGATTGCTTGCTTTGGTAATAGAGAATAAGAAACAGATACTTTCTTTAACTAAGCAGCGAGACGAACTTCTACCGCTTTTAATGAATGGTCAAGTGTCGGTAAATTCTGATTTAGCAGTCTCTTATATTATATATAAAGACATAAATATCAGAATTATGAAAGAAAACATCATTCAGGCGATAGTTGCGGAAATGCAGCGTGACTTGGATTGCCGACAAATGGCACGGCTTAAAGCTGTGCTTACATCAGAACTGCATAATGTAGAAATCATTGAAAAGAGCGATTGTGCCACACAGCAAACGCAGGAGAATGAACTTCTTCTTAACTCTTTTATATCAGCCAAAAAGATAGAGGGATGTTCAGATAAGACATTAACTTACTACCGTAATACCATTGAACGGTTGTTAGTCACGCTTTCATTGGCAATTTGTCACATTACGACAACAGATATTCGTACTTATCTATCCGATTATCAAGAAGAACACCAATCGAGCAAAGTGACTATTGACAATATGCGACGCATCTTTTCCAGCTTCTTTGCATGGTTGGAAGATGAAGATTATATCGCTAAAAGCCCGGTAAGACGCATTCACAAAGTTAAGACAGATTCACTTGTAAAAGAGGTGCTTTCTGACGAACAGTTGGAGCAACTTCGAGATAGTTGCACGACCAAACGAGACCTTGCTATTATAGACTTTCTTTCATCCACGGGCATCCGTGTGGGTGAGTTGGTCAAACTGAGCCGTGAAGATATAGATTTCCACGAACGGCAGTGCGTGGTGTTCGGAAAAGGTAACAAAGAACGTGTCGTTTACTTCAACGCCCGTACCAAACTACATTTGCAACAATATCTTAATGAGCGAACAGACAGCAATCCAGCCTTATTCGTTTCCCTCAATTCGCCACACTCACGACTGACTATCAGCGGTGTGGAAGTTAGAATCAGAAAAATGGGGCAAGCCCTTTCTATGCCAAAAGTTCATCCTCATAAGTTCCGTCGTACCCTTGCAACAATGGCTATCGACAAAGGTATGCCCATCGAACAGGTGCAGCGATTACTTGGTCATGTACGCATAGATACCACACTACATTATGCTATTGTGAATCAAAACAATGTAAAGTTAGCTCATAAGAAGTATTTGGGATAATAACCGTGCTGATTTCTGCTTTAAAATTTGTACTTTTGCAGTCTAATATGGAACGCTAATAAAAGCACTATGGACTTGCAGAGAATCAATAAACATAAGCAATCGTTTGATGACATTTGCCATTATATCGAAGACGATAATGGAGCGGATAAAATAGAAGTATGGTTTGCGAGAGAATTGCAGATTATATTGGGGTATGCAAGATGGGAGAATTTTCAAGTAGCATTGACTCGCGCTGTTGAATCATGTAAAACGCAGAATATCAACATAGACGACCATTTTCGTGAGGTCACGAAAATGGTTACTTTGGGTAGCGGGGCTAAGCGTGAAATACAAGATTTCATGCTGACTCGTTATGCGTGCTATCTTGTCGCACAGAATGGCGACCCTAAGAAAGAAGAAATAGCTTTTGCACAAGGTTATTTTGCCGTACAAACTCGACGCGCAGAACTTATTGCGGAGCATATAGAACAATTGTCGCGACTTGAAACGAGAGATCGTCTGCGTTCTTCCGAAAAACAATTATCACGTAATATTTATGAGCGCGGAGTGGATGATAAAGGTTTTGGACGCATTCGTTCTAAAGGTGATGGTGTGTTATTCGGTGGGCATACAACAGAAGATATGAAGAACCGGCTTGGCATTAAATCGACACGCCCATTAGCAGATTTTCTTCCAACTCTTACAATTGCAGCAAAAAACCTTGCCACAGAAATGACAAATTACAATGTCGAACAAAAAGACCTTTATGGTGAGCATAGTATAACTACCGAACATATGGATAACAACCGCAGCATCCGACAAATGCTCGGTCAGAGAGGCATACGCCCGGAAGAACTGCCAGCAGCTGAGGACATCAAGAAGGTAGAACGACGCGTTGCTTCCAATGAAAAGAAAATTGAGAAATCTTCTTCAAAACTCCCAAAACTTAAACCTGAAGACAACTAATGAATAAGTTATCATCAATCGCATATTATGTAACTGATAAAATAAGTAGTAATGATATTTCTTTATCCGAATACGTTACTACAGATTGTATTTTACAAAATAAAAAAGGACGAGAGGTTGCATCTAATCTTCCGCCACAGCCTTGTTGTCTCACTCGCTACCAACGTGGCGATATATTAATAGCAAATATCAGACCATATCTCAAAAAGGTTTGGTTTGCAGATATAGATGGTGGAGCCTCTTCTGACGTGTTGGTTTTTAGAGCTAAAGAGGGACATTCACCAAGTTTTCTTTATGCCGTACTACTTCAAGATTCTTTTTTTGACTATGTAATGCAAGGAGCCAAAGGAAGTAAAATGCCTCGTGGAGATAAAGAGCAAATTCTAAGATACGAAATGCCAATACTTTCTTGTTCGGAGGAAAGCATTGGCACATTTTTCTTGAATCTTGACCAAAAAATCAGACTCAATGAGCAGATAAATCAGAATTTACCGATACCTGACCATTCATCAGAAGTGGTAGAAGTTCATCACGCTGCTTAGTCAGATTTGAGATTTCCTCTTGCAACTTGATTATCTGCCTGAAAATAGGTGATATTAATTCCTCGAATTTATCCGCAATATCTTTATTATCAGGTATGGCGATTGTGCTTTGTTGTAAATGGTCTTGCGTAATATGTCCCATCGTTGTTTTCCTTGCTTCTGCCATTTTCTTGAATACATCGACATAATCCAAAAGTTGAAAATAGTAGAATGACTTCGGGAAATCATTTGCAGATGTAACCTTAAAGATGTGCTGATTAAGTCCTCCAAGCCCATAAGCCCAGAGCATAACTTCCAGTGATGCCGACCATGAAAATAGCACATCACCATTATACACCTTTACTGATTCTGGTATATTTGACGTTACCTTTTCAGTGTCAACAGAAATACCATCGTGCATTTCTCGTATCTTGATGACAGGTAATGGTACTTCATTATCCTTTGGTCTGAATTTCTGACAAGCCAAACCATTTGTAAAAACAGCAATTTCAAAGAGATTCCCACAATGCCAGCCAACAGGAATCTTACGTTTTAACTTCTCATTCCAAAGCATTTCACCCCCGCTTGATTTATACGGCTTGCCCTCCTCGTTGGGAAAATCAAACTGTACAAACCAATAATCATAAAGTTGTTTTGCCATCGCCTCTAAATTCTGATTTAGCTGACGATTAAGTTCTATTTTGAGGTCAATAGTGCGAAGTAACTTACCTATGCGTTTTTGTTCCTCCAATTCGGGAATCCATACAATGCAATCTTTGATTTTATCAGGTGATGTATGCCGGATTTTAGTTTGTTGAGCAGCAGCACTTAGCTGCTGTTTAACAAGATTTGAGGATATAAGATAAAAAGCGAAATCCTTGTCTAACAAATGTTCTTTGCAAACAATTTTTGCCACATCTTGGCTTTGAATATATTTACCGCTTTCGGGGATGATAGCGGTAGAGCCAAGCAACCCAATAGCCTGTTCTGTCAAAGGTGTTATAATGTCTCCCTCCTTCATTAAAAAATCCGGTTTGAAGTCGCCAATGTAATAAAGATTGTCTTTAGCCTTATTCTCTTTAAAGCAATTATTTTGGTAATCGAAATTCCCGCAAGTCAAGCGCACATATTCACCCTTAGCGGCATAGAACTTGCCACTGAGACTCGCACCTCTTGTTACATCAAGTATCTCTCCTAATTTGTATTTTTTCAATTCCATTTACCGTGTTGCTTTTTTAATATAATCTTGAATCAAAGATAGATTGACCTCTATCTCTTTGTGCTTAGCTAAAAGGTGGTTCAGATACTCTTTCGCCTCAAACATTTTTCGTGCTCATGTATTTGCTCTATTAACGGTCCGCCAATAAATGGGGATGAACAGTTTCTACGGCAAATTTTGCATCCTCTATTTGCCGCTATAAACATGTCAAGCAAATGTCGAATAGCTTTAATTTGTTCCTGTGCATCTTTCGACGAACTGCGGGCAACACGTAATGCAACGATTATAGCTATTACACTAATTATTGGGCTTAATAGAGTAGCCCATTGGGTCAAACTATCAAGCATGGTTTATTGATTGAATTTCAATGTCTTTAATTGAGCTATTATCTCATTTTCAAGCCGATGGCTTTCGGCAAACTGCTCGGTGAGTGTTTTTTCGTAGTCTGCCATACGCCTCTTGAACTCCTCTTCTGTAATATCAACATATTCAATCTTAATGTCGAAATACTGTCCGGCAGAAAAGCTATACCCTTTTTCTGCCACTTCTTCGTAGGATGGAGTAACAGAGAATTGCTCTACCACCTTCTCGTTTCGGAAAGTATCTACAATCTGCGCTATCTCATCGGAACGGAGATTCGTCTTTTGGTTCTTCCCTATTTTGATAGTTTCACCAAGTTTGCTCGCATCAATAAATACAGGCTTTTCGGTCTTGTTCTTATCGATAAAAACCACACTGACATTCGTACCCGTGTTAGCGAAGACATTACTCGGCATACTTACCACACCTTTCAGAATCTTATTGTCCACAAGGTGTTTGCGAATTTTGAACGCAATGCCACTCTTGGCTGTAATGAATCCGGTAGGTACAACGATAGCTCCCTTACCCGTGTCTTTCAAGCTGTATAGCAAATGTTGAAAAAAGCAGAGGTATATTTCCATCCCCTTCTTGTCTTTGTTGGGTATATTGGGAATGCCTGCAAAGAAACGTCCGCGATAATGGTCGGCTTTGAGGTCGGAATGGTACTCGGAGAAATCGAGCTTGAAAGGCGGATTACTAACGATATAGTCAAATTTACGCAATTCGTGTCCTTCTTTATGATAAGGGTGTTTCAGCGTATTGCCTTGTATAACGTGCGTCAAAGAATGGCTCATACTGTTCAGTATAAGATTCAGCATCAACATAGTAGAGGATTTGTCGCTGATATCCTGCGTGAACACCGTGCAGTTCTGCTCTCCAATTTGGTGGGCAAGGGCAATGACAAGCGTGCCTGTCCCGGCTGACGGGTCATAGCAAGTTACACTTTTAACATCCTCGCTCTCATCGACGAGTAGTTGCGCCATAATGGATGCGATTGCATGGGGCGTATAGTATTCGGCATAGTTGCCGCCACCATTGGAATTGTAGTCCTTAATAAGGTATTCAAAGATGGTGGAGAAGAAATCATATCCGGCAGCAAAAGCCGCTTCAAAAGAAAAACTTGCCACATCTCCGATTAACGACTTGCAAAAGCCGTTTTTCTTGGCAGACCCTCCGGTTACTACCTCCGAGAGAGGTTTCATAATGGAAATACGGGTTTCATCCTCATTGAGAATATAGAAAATCTCCTCATTGGTATCGGCAATAGCCTCCAATGTCGCATCAAACAGAGTTGCAAAATTATCCTCATTCTGACGTTTGGCAAGATACGGTATCAGATGCTCTTTCTTCAATACAATAGTGTCGAGCATCATATCACACATTTCCTCGTACTCCTCATCGGGCAATCGCTCCAATGCTTCGTAGACGTCCTCTGCATCGGCAAGTTCGGGCAGTGTCCGTTTTGCTTCATAGATAAACTTATCATTGAGAAACTTATATAGGAATGTTTCTACGATAACCGTATATTCATTTCCGCTGTTGCCAAGACCAATATTGTTTGTCGTACTTTTCAGACGGTCAATAAGGTCTTTTGTCTGTTGCTTTATGATGTCAATACTCATAATCAGTATATGGTTTGATATTCTTTGAAAATAACGTCACTGACATATTTACGAGCCGGGCGTTCCGTGGAAATCTGCGCATCCTTAAAACGGCGGGTGACGTAAGTTAATATATTTTTCGTGAAGTAAGCCGGAGTTTCAACAATCGCTTCGTTGTGGAAGAATGCATCGTCTACATCTTCTTTTATAAGAAGCAAGACAGCCGTTACCTGCTCTTTCTTTTTTGTCCAAGCATAGGTGCGAGGTTCGGTATGCTCCCGTTCCTCTCTGTCCGATTGCTCGGTCAAACGTTTTTCGACACGCACGAACTTTGTGTCACCGTTATAGGCAATAGCCCGCAACGCATCACGCTCATTCATTTGGCGAATGCGTTTCAGTATGCCGTTAATGTTCTGAACGCGGTCGTGCATATTAAATTCTCCCTCCGATTCCATTTCTTTTTTCTTGAAAAGAGCAAGAAAGTCAGCGAGTATAGAACGATATTCCGGGTCATCAGGATCAACGCAAGCATTCAATTGGTTACGAGTGTGAGCTACCGATTGTTTGTATTGCTCTTGAAGTTCAAGTTCTTCTTCACCTTTCTTATAGAACGAAAAATGTATATTCTCCAAAGCAGCATTCAGTAATTGTTTCACGCTTTCGCGGTCATTTGAGTTTTGCTCATACGAGAGGAGGTCAAGACGATTGCGTGCCGCTTTGATAAGATTTGATATTTCGGGTATATCAACAATGTCTTTCGCTTCCGGGCTTTCCTGCGAGATCAGCATATTCTGCATACTGCGCAGTGTTTCTAAACTTTTATTGATGACTCGGACAGTGGCAATGTCATCCACCAAATTGAGTTGCCGAGAAAAGATTTGAGGATTAGTCAAGTCATAGTCTGTCAAAGTAACTTTTGCATTTGCAACATTTTTCATTGCTTCCTCAATGGTAACAAATAGCTTATCCATTGAAGATGTATTTTCTTGACCAACTTCTTTTTCAAGCTCTTCTTGATAATCCTTGTTCGTCTTACTGTATTCTTCCTCGATATTGGCAAAGTCTACTACATGCCCGAATTTCATAGCCTTGTACGGACGATTGACACGTGTAAGCGTTTGCAGCAGGTTATGTTCCTTGACCATACGGTGCAGGTACAATTTCTTCAATCGTGGAGCATCAAAGCCGGTTTGTAGCATTTGGAAAACAATGAGCAAGTCAATTTTCCCGTCTTTGAATAAATCAATCCATTTGGAACGGGTAGATTTGTCAAAACTGTCATGCAAGATAAGCGCAGCGCGATAACGTCCTTTTTGCGGTGAAGTCTTCTTGACCTCCATTTCATTTGCCGAAATACTACGGTAAATTATTTGTCCGTCTTCACCTGTATAATTGTCAAGTTCAGAATCATCTGCATAGTTTTCCAAAAACAGCCGATACATCATTATCGCCTGTTCTTTACTGTTGCATACGGCAAGTGCTCCCAATGATGGGTCAGAATACTTGCTTCGGAAATCCTGCAAATCATTGATTATATAGTCGAGTAAAGGATGTACATAGTTCTCGTGGGCATAAACATCAATTTCTTTAACAGTTTGCTTTTTTACCCTTATGCTGTTAAGGGCTTCTTTCATCGTTATCTTAAAGTTCGAACCGATGTCTTCGCGTATAAGTCGAAGCGTGTAACCGTCTGATATAGACGCGTTATAATAGTATGTATGAATATAATCCCCGAAAATATCTTTGGTATTGTATCCTTCACCGATTATTGGAGTACCTGTCAATGCTATTTTTATAGCATTCTCATCGCTCGCAATCAAATTTTTCAAGAAACTGCCTTCAGGATTATAGTTTCGGTGTGCTTCATCAATAAAGTAAATGCGCTTCACCTTGACATTATACGCATTTTTGGCAAGTGCCCGACTGTCCTTGGAGAATTTGTGGATATTGACAACCGTTATCTCTAATTTACCCTCTTTGTTTTGGGTGGTCACACCATCCTTTATCAGCTTGGCAAAGTCTTCTTTACTTTGAACAGGATTGACTTTCAGTCCCCTGCGAGTAAACTCTTTTTGAGCCTGTTCCAAAAGGTCGATACGGTCTACAATAAAGAAAAACTGCGGAACAATGCCTTGCTGAGAATAATAATCGGTCAGATATTTGACATTGAAATACGCCAACGCAGTCTTTCCGCTACCTTGCGTATGCCAAATAATACCCTTTTGCTCCCCTTTATCAAGGTGGCGTTCAATCGCTTTTGTGGCGAACACTTGCGGATAGCGCATAACATGCTTTTGTAAACCGTTTGGGTGGTCTACATAAGCGATGCCATAGCGCAAGAAAAAATAGAAACGTTCAAAACTGAACAGGCTTTCACAGAGGCGCTTTGTTGGCGTTTCGGCTTTGCAGTTCGTTTTGTAGTCGCTATTGTTTTTGTATTGAGGCACATTATTGTCACGCAGCAATATTTCCTCGTCTTCAGGAGTAACGGGATGGTATCTTTTCTGAATAGGGAAACTGTTTTGTCCTTCCTCGCGAAAGCAATTATAGAGGGTATTCGTTTTACCGATGGTTGCATAATAAGCTCCTTGTTTCAATTGCTCGTCATATTCCATATCGTTGCTGAATACCATTATTTGCGTGATATTCAAAAAACGGCGGAAACAAGGATTGGCAAACCTCGTCTTCATACGCTTGCGCTCGGCATCAACTCCTTCGTGATTGTTCTCCTTTTTTACTTCGATAAAAGCCAGAGGCAAACCATTGATAAAGATGGTTATGTCCGGGCGAAAGTTGTCGCAAGACAAATCACCGCAAGTCATTTCGGTGGCTACTTGAAACGTGTTGTTACGAATGAAGTTCGTGGGCGAAGATAAATCGATTATTTTGTTCGTTGTGTCAAGTAATATTTCTTTGTAAAACTGTCTGCCGAGATCATCATTGTTAAGCGACTTCTGAATGCGGTGAAGCATGGCGTCTGCATCATCCTGTGTAGATAGAGGGTTCAAGCGCAAATAGGCTTCCGAAAACGGTTGGAGTAAGATGTTTGTGAGAGTATCGGATTCCGTTTTGGGTATTGTCACATATTTGGTGAACAATCCCCTTTGGGATATGTATTTATATCCCATCCCCATAAGATGCATAAGAGTGGGAAATTTCACTCTGCTATCTTCACAAAATGCACCCATTGCTTATTTCGTATATTAAAGCAAAACACCTTCGCTATCTTTGCGAGGCTGACCAAAGCCTATCAGACAGTGAAGGTGTTTTTATATCTTGGTGTTAATATTTTATTTCAGGTCATTAACGCATTGTTTAGCAAATGCAAAGTTAGCACTTTTTATTGATATCCATTGCACATTTGAGAATTAAGTTTACAAGAATCTTGCAGCACGACCTCGGTCATGGCGGTTGTGTTTATGTCGGTCGGCATGGCAACTTTACCGTACCCGTCTATCGTGATTATATTCCTTTTTCTTTTCATCGGTGTTTCGTTTTAAGGTTGTCAAATGGCACCTGAGCGGTAATTTTTGCGTATAGTTGGGCGGCTTTATCTTTTGTTGAACATTCAACAGGCGGATATTGGATTCGGTATTAGTCTTCTTTCTTCGGGTGATAATCCACAGATTGCCCTCAAAGAATGTTTGGAGATTGTCGGTAGTCAGGTTCTTCACATCGGAATAATACCGCTGGAATGTTACCTTTGCTCTGCTGTATCCCATTTTTTTTGGCAAACTCGGTATTGTGTTACTCGAAGAGTTTCGGTAGGGTTTCCCGCTTGACACCGATACTGGGATAGGTATCCTTGAGTTTGGCGGCGGTGACTTATACCGTCCGTTGCGGCAGGGAACTGAGGCGATGTTGCATGTGAATGAATGTACGGTTATATGCAAATGGAACTTTCTCACCACCGGAGTCTCTGTTTCACAACCATTAATTCAGTGAAATAAAATACGTACTTTCCTTTCTAATTGTTTGTAAAGTAAATATTTACATGATTTTACGTGTAAATATTTACTTTTCATGCCTCTTCGTTATTTGATATTTTTGTGTATTCATCGTGCATTGGGGCAGTGAAACGCTTCCGGGCGGTGTGGTATAAATTTTAAACAATTAGAAAGAATAATGAAATCAATGAAAACACATCGTCTGTCAGGGGCGGACACATCGTCTGTTACACTCGTATACATCATCCGTAGGGGTGGAACGCATCATCGGTTCTGCCGCTCTGCGTCGCCGTTCCGTACCGCTACGCCGTAGATATACGATAGTATATCTTATCTTCTATTGAATTATATTGTGTACGCTGCGTGGCCGGAAGCATGGCTGCCGCACGTGCATAACCGGTTGACGTAAAGGCATGTGCCGTGACCGCCGGAGCGGTCGTTTTCCGGTTTCGACATTTATCAATATTTATCTGTAACTTTAGTATGAAAAACAATTTGCTTAGAATGGGCTATGTCATGGTTTCGCGTGCATTGCTACAAGAGATTTGCGAGAAAAAAGGTGCGGCATGCTGCGAGGAAGAAGCCTTCCTGCGGGTGCTGACAAACGTCAACTTCAAGCCTGCCGTAGTATTCTGCAACGGAGCCGGGGTGCAGTGTGCCCGTGGAGAGTCCGTCATCACTTTTATGGGCTGGGCGGACATATTCGGCTGGACAAGGGCGCGTACCCGGCGCTTTTTCGACCGGTGCTTCGCTGCAGGGCTTATCGAGCGCGTGCCGGGCTGTTGCCCCAGCCACATCCATGTGCCCGGCTATGATGCCTGGACGGGACAGCCGGCATCCATTGGGAAGGTTATGAACGCTGCCGGCAGCTTTTCCGCCGCTGCCGCCAAGTCGAAATCCTCCGCCGCTTTCGAAGAGTCGCTGAAGGAGTTTCTTGCCTATTACGGCCGCACCACCCACCTGCCGGTGGAGAACGGCAGCTATGTCCGCGCCCTTTGGAAAAAACTTTCCACCCGCGAGCGCGAACTTGCCTACCGGAAAGTGGAAGATTATTATTTCAGCCTGAACAATACGCATTTCTGCTACCAGGCTGCCAAATATCTGGAATATAGAATCTTTGAAAACGAATTTGTCAATTAATCGCCCTTTTACCCTTATGGCAGAAATCCTCAATCCTCATGATGCCGACCTGGAGTCGGTAATCTTAGGCGCTTGTCTCGCCGAAAGTACCGCTATGGTGCTTGTAAGCGGGAAGCTGTGCCCCGAAATGTTTTACGAAGCGAAGTATGGCGAAATCTTTGTCGCTCTGCTTGCCATGCACCGCGCGGGCAAGGCGATAGACATCATTACGGTGCGTGCCGAGCTTGCCGCCCGTGGCAAACTGGAGTTCGTGGGCGGCGCCTTCGAACTGGCGCGTCTGTTGGGCAGGGTGGCATCGTCCGCCCACCTGGAGTATCATGCGCTTATCTTGCGCGGCATGTATATCCGGCGCGAGATGATTAGCGGCCTGCATCGTCTGCTTGCCGTAGCCGCCGATGAGTCGGTGGATTTGGGCGATGCCCTGGCCGGACTGCATCAGCTTATCGAACACCTGGAAGGTAAAACCGACTTTGCCGGCTGCCTGCGCGACATGGACCGCCTGATGCTGGATACCCTTAGGCAAATGGACGGCAGGGTGGCGAACAACCGCGACGGCATCACCGGCATCCCCACCGGTCTGCGCGACCTCGACAGGCTCACTGCCGGCTGGCAGCGGGGCGATCTGCACATCATAGCCGCCCGTCCTTCGGTGGGCAAGACCGCCTTTGCCCTGCATCTGGCACTGGCGGCGGGACGTGCCGGGAAGCAGGTGTTGGTGAACAGCCTCGAAATGCAGGGCGAAAGGCTGGGCGACCGCTGGCTCTGCGCACAGGCTGCCTCGCTGGATGCCGGACACCTCAAAAGCGGGCAACTCAGCGCCGACGAGCAGCAACAGGCTCTGGAAGCTGCCCGGCAACTGTCGTGCCTGCCTGTGTATGTGGACGACAACCCGAAGGCGAGCATGGATCATATCCGCTCGTCGGCGCTGCTGCAAAAGAGCAAGGGGCATTGCGACCTGCTGATTATCGACTATCTGCAACTCTGCGATATGAAGTCGGAACAGAAGAACCGCAACCGTGAGCAGGAAGTGGCGGAAGCGAGCCGTAAGGCAAAGCTGATAGCCAAGGAGCTGGATATTCCCGTTATCCTGCTCTGCCAGTTGAACCGTGAGTGCGAGATGCGTGCCGACAAGCGGCCTGCACTGAGCGACCTCAGAGAGAGCGGCGCCATCGAGCAGGATGCCGATGTGGTGATGTTGCTCTATCGTCCCGCACTGTACGGACTGACGTCCGAGCGCAAGAGCAAATTCCCTTCCGAAGGGTTGGGCATGGTGATTCTTGCCAAGCACCGCAACGGTGAGACGGGAGATGTATATTTCGGGCATAACCCCACGCTGACGAAGATTGGCGAGTACGAACCCACACTGGAGTGGATGGCGAGAAACGCACGCTCTTCCTGTTAGAAAAAAACTTCGCTTTTCTCCGAAAATAAATGGCAAAATACTTGACTTTGCCTCTCTGATTTCGTATCTTTGTAATGTGCTCGAGAAGGGAAGTAATTATTGGATAAGGCGCCTTAAATCTTTTGTTTGTTGTGTGGCCCGGGCTTTTTCTTTTAAGAATTTTATTTACTGTTTTTTTAATCTAAACCTAAACTTTATTTTTATGGATGTACTTGTAGAACGCTTTCAGCGTCGTAGAATCGTGAGCGATAAAAGCTCTCCCATGTTGTATTATCTCCGTCAGAAACCCAAAACGTGCGGAACGGTGGATATCGATGTCCTCGCCGCCAGTATTCAGAAGAACTGCGCCATGACAAAAGGCGATGTGAAGCACGTGATAGAGGCTCTTGTGGAAGAGATTCAGGCGAACCTTGCCAACGGCGACAAGGTGAAGCTGAACCAGCTCGGCACGCTTCACATGACGTTCCGCTGTCCGGGTGTGGAGAAGTCGGAAGACTGCACGGTGAGGAATATCTCCAAAGTGAATATCCGCTTTGTGCCCGACAAGGAGCTGAAGCTTGTGAACGGCAGTACGGCTGCCACCCGCAGCCCGGCAAACGTGGCTTTCTCGCTGGACAAGCCTGCGGACGGCAGTTCTTCCGGTGGTAGCGGCGGCAATAGCGGTGAAGAGGAGAATCCGCTCGGATAGTCTGTTTCCTGCTGATTTCCCGGATTTCTTTTCATCCCGTTTTCCTTTTTTATGCGGAACAGCATTCGGGCACGCCCTTATCATAGTTTTTAACCTAACCCTTAATTTAAATTTTATGGCAACAAAATCAAACTGGTGGGACAAGCTCCTTAAAATCGTAATCGCCGTAGCTTCGGCTGTTTTAGGCGCTTTAGGCATGAACGCAATGCCCGCCTGATTGTACTTCATACGTAAATTACGTACTTAATTCTTAAGTTACTTAACTTTATACTTAATAAAAGTGAGATTTATCAACCTCATCGTCATTCACTGTTCCGCTACCCGCTGTGACCGTAGCTACACCGAACATGACTTGACAACAGACCACCTGCGCCGGGGCTTCTCCGGCGCAGGTTATCACTATTACATCCGCAGGAACGGCGATATAAAGACGCTCCGTCCCATGACACAGCCCGGTGCGCATGTCCGCGGCCACAACGCCCACAGTTTGGGCATCTGTTACGAAGGCGGACTCGATGCGCACGGACATCCTGCCGATACCCGCACCGATTTTCAGAAACACTCCCTGCGGGTGCTCGTAATGCTGTTGCTGCGCGATTATCCCGGCAGCCGCCTCTGCGGTCACCGCGACCTCAGTCCCGACCTGAACGGCAACGGCGAGATAGAACCCGAAGAGTGGATAAAGGAGTGTCCCTGCTTCGATGCGGCTGCGATTGTGCGGGAAGCAGCGCCGCCTAATCCGGGGTGTGCGGGGTGAGGGGAGATGTTTTTTCAGTCTTTCCAGTTTCTTTCCAGATTTGCCCCATATTTTTGTGGCATGAGGAGAGGTTGTATCAATGAAGCCTCTTATGGTAAAGAGAAAAACAGTGTCTTGAATTTATAAATGAAAAAAAGAATGATTATGAAAAAACATTTGTTTGCCATGGTTTGTATGGCTGTGAGTTTGTGGAGTTGCAGTAACGACGATGCACCTGTTGTCGGTGGTCCGGAAAACGGTAAGGTGAGTGCCGAGGCGCAGGCTGCTTTGTTTCAGCTCTATCCGAATGCTACCGATGTGAACTGGTCGGTGAAAGGCGAGTATGTGGTGGCGGATTTCAATATGGCGGCTACCCGTGCGGCAGCAGGCGAATATGCGGCCTGGTTCGACAATGCCGGCCGGTGGTACATGACGACGGACAGTGAAATCCTCTTCGACCAGTTACCCGCAGAAGTGAAAACCGCTTTCGGCGAGAGCGAGTACTCCGCATGGACCGTCGACGAGGTGGAACGGATTCAGCGCAATGGCCTGGAAGATGTCTATGTGATTGAAGTGAAGAATACGGTAGGCGGCGTGGCAACGGAAATCGACCTTTATTATTCGAAGGACGGCGTACTGGTGAAAAAACTGGTCGACATGGACGAAGATTATGATTACAGCGATTACCTCCCCGTAGCTCCGGCCGCAGGTGTGGACGCGTTCCTGAAAGCGAATTTCCCCAATGCCCGCATTCTGGACATCGACCGTGAGGATAACATGACGGAAGTGGAAATTCTGGATGGAAAGGTAGTGCGCGAACTGCTGTTTGACGGGACGGGCAACTGGCTGTTTACCAAGACCGAAATGAGCTATGCCGCATTGCCCGCTGTGGTGAAACAGGCGTTGGACGCTTCTGAATATGCCGGTTACCGGGTGGACGATGTAGACCATTATGTAACTTCGGCAGAGGAATATTACCGCCTCGAACTGGAGTCTGTCATGGGTGACGTGAAAGTAAAGATTACCGCCACCGGCGAATTGTCGCCGATGGAGCAGAACCCTGCCGGACCCGGAAATAATGCCGGCGGCATACTGACCGACAAAATCAAGGAGTTCATCACTCAGAAATATGCGGGAGCGCGTATCATCGAATCCGATATGGAGAAAGGCATGACGGAAGTGGAAATTTTTCACGAAGGACGTGAGAAAGATGTGTACTTCAACGGTGCGCAGGATTGGGTGAGAACCGAATGGGGTGTGCGGGTGAATGAACTTCCCGCAGCAGTACTCGATGTTATCAGAAAAACGTATGCGGATTATAGGATAGATGATGCGGATTATGTGGAAACACGTACCGAATCGTATTATCTGGTGGAACTGGAACGGGGAGAAAACGAAGTCGATCTGCGTATTCTTCCAAACGGAACGATTCTTTAACGGAGTGATTCTTTAAACGAAAATGGCTTTGACAGCCTCTGATATGTGCGCGCGTACGGGCGCGCATATATTATATTGTGTCCCTCTTTTCATCCCTTTCTCCTTTCTGCTGGCATTCAAAAAAAAATATGCTCTTCAACATGTTTATCAATCAGCGTGTTACGAAAAAGTTTTCATATTCCGTGTAAAAAATCCCCTGATATATTTGGCTTGTATGTTATAAAGTCCTACTTTTGCACCCGCTTTCGAGAACGGGAGCAGCGATGTTTTGACATTCTGACAGGAACGGCGTAGGAACTCTTACCTATTTCTTCTGCTTGGGGCTTGTTTCTTTCTGAAATTTCCCCTTTGAAAAAGCAGAATGAAAAAAAACTTCCGAAAACATTTGGAAGATATAAAATAAAGTTCTTACCTTTGCACCCGCTTTCAAAAAGTAAGCAGCGTTGGTTGACACTTTTTCTTGAATCCGGGTCGGTAAAACAATCTTTTCCTTGTTCTCCCTTTCGCAAGAGAGATGACGGGAAAAAGGAAAGATGAAAAAAAACTTCCGAAAATATTTGGAAGATATACTTAAAAGTTTTTACCTTTGCATCCGCTTTCCTGAAAAGAAAGCCGACATAAAAGAAGCGATCTTTGAAGAGATTTACATAAACAATACAAGTAGTACAAGAGCAAGACTTGTTTCTGAAAAAGAAACGGTCTTGGGTAAAATAAAAAGAACCGTCATTACTTAGTAAAATAGGTAATAGATACTTTTTTAAATTCGAGTGTCCTGAACAGAGCAACAACCATTCCTTTATGGAATGATTAACAATACTTTTACAATGAAGAGTTTGATCCTGGCTCAGGATGAACGCTAGCTA
>ERZ826051.613-NODE-613-length-39804-cov-3.990063_pt1 | contig 39804 bp, 36 predicted proteins | sample MGYA00519928_ERZ826051 | MGnify/ENA primary metagenome ERZ826051 (study PRJEB31778, sample SAMEA3449219) | human gut metagenome | biome: human gut; feature: human-associated habitat; material: faeces | place: United Kingdom | collected 2010/2012 ...
AAGAACGAACACTGAGGCTGAGCTTCTGGCAGGTTAAAATGGGGAGAAATTTCTCATTTTAACTTGTACTAAATCTTGACATAGGACCAGATTATGTAATGACATGGCAACACAAATAGAAATTCCAGTTTAGAAGAGAGTTTAAATCTCAGCATTACCCCCTTCAACTATGGCACCTGCAATACAGCTGTGCACTACAAATAATGGTTAAGGTAACACCATGTAATGTGTACTCTGCTCAGGTAGCTATCAGCAATAAATAAGAGTACGCATTCTTTGGAGAAGGTTTTTTGTGTGTCTGCAGAAAAGAAAGTATTGTAAGTGGAATTGCATGTTCTCTATTTTCATATCTGGAATAAGTGCGCTGGTTTACATTCAGCAGCTTTGCAATATATTCCTGTGTATAATCGGAATCTTCTCTCAAATCTCGGATTCTTTGAATATTCATTTAAATGTCTCGTTTGCTTTTGTTCATAAAGAAACTAACATATGAAAATCGGTGTTATTTTTGTTTAGCAACGACTTATCGGCTTGATACTTGTCAAACTAAATGGTAAAATTAAACCACACTAGGACAGGTCTACCTTGCTGTATGTAACCCAATCCTAAGACTAAAGCCTCGGAGGAGCGTGTAAAATATGCAGGAATTAAAAAAGCTTCCAGTCGGTTTTGAGAACTTTCAGGAAATTCGGAAGTTAGACTTTTATTATGTGGATAAAACAAAATTGGTAGAGCAGCTTCTTGAAAATTGGAGTAAAGTGAATTTATTCACCAGACCACGCCGATTTGGAAAAACCTTAAATATGAGTATGCTTAAGAGCTTTTTCGAGATTGGAACAGACACAGCATTATTTGATGGCCTTTATATTTCGCAGAATGAAGAACTTTGTAAGGAATATATGGGAAAGTATCCCGTTATATTTCTGTCTCTCAAAGGTGTAGATGGACTAACATTTGAAGAAGCACGGTCTGCCCTGTGTGAGTTGATTGCTGGCGAGGTGAGACGATTTAAGTTCTTGCTGAACAGTAGCAGACTGGACAATGACGAAAAGAATATATATCGTGATTTGATTTCACTTCAAGGGGAACAGGAAACTACTCTTGCAACGAAGCTGAAATTCTCACTTAAGAAAATTTCAGAACTTTTATATCAACACTATGGTCAGAAAACGATTGTTTTGATCGACGAGTATGATGTTCCACTTGATAAGTCCTTTCAGCATGGCTATTATAGAGAAATGGTGGCACTTATTCGTGGATTGTTCGGTGAAGCACTTAAAACAAATGATTTTCTACAGTTTGCTGTATTAACAGGATGCCTTCGGGTTTCCAAAGAGAGCATCTTTACTGGCTTGAATAATTTTAAGGTTTATTCGGCAGACGATGTTCGATATGATGAAGAATTCGGCTTTACGAATGAAGAAGTAAAAAAATTGCTGGAAGACTACAATCTGCAGAAGCATTTCACAGAAGTGAAGGAATGGTATGATGGTTATCGTTTTGGTAATGCAGATATTTATTGCCCATGGGATGTAATCAATTATGTTGACGATTTGGTAAGTGAGGCTAAATCGCAGCCAAAGGCATATTGGATTAACAGTAGTGGAAATGATCTTGTAAAACGATTTATCGACATGGCAGATAAAACTACAAAGGATGAAATCGAACAATTGATTGTGGGAGAGGCAGTCGAAAAGAGAATCCGTTTGGATCTGACCTACGACGAGATTGATAACAGCATTGATAATTTGTGGAGTGTTCTTTTTACAACCGGATATCTCACAAAAAATGGTGATGTAGAAAATGGGATGTATAGATTGATCATTCCAAACAAGGAAGTCAGGGAAGTCTTTCTTTTACAAATCCGTGACTGGTTTGACCAGGTAGTTGCGAATGACCACGCATCTACGGAAAAAATCAACAGGGGTTTTCTTGAAGGAAAGACAGATGACATCCAGCGGGAACTTACAATGTTTCTTGGCGAAACAATCAGCGTTTTAGATACGAAAGCAAGAAACGAAGAAAAAGAGATTTTTTATCATGGTATTCTGATCGGTATTTTAAAAAATTATTCGGGCTGGGCGGTTAAATCGAATAGAGAATCTGGTGATGGATATGCAGATATTTTGCTTAAGCCTAAGAATCCAGATGTTGGAATCGTGATAGAACTGAAATACGCACATTCCATGAATGAACTTGACAAGGCGTGTGAACGAGCTATGGAGCAGATTAAGAATCACAGATATGACGCAGAACTCCGTGAGGATGGACGAAACGATCTTCTTGCATACGGAATTGCATTCTGTAAAAAACGTTGCAAAGTCGTAGTTGAAAAACTATAAAATACAAAAATCAGCACTGTTTCCATCGAGGAAGCTGTGCTGATTTGTTGATTTTTCAGGGTAAAGGAAAAAATGATTATAGACAGATCAAAACAACAGAAAAATCTTCTGGAAATGTTACAGGAAAAAAATGAATACATCAGTGCTCCATGCAATGGCAATGGAATCTGCGGAAAATGTATTGTGCGGTACAAAAGCGGAGCAACAGAACCGACGAAGCAGGATAGAGAGTTTTTATCGGAAAAGCAGTTGGAGCAAGGCTATCGTCTGGCATGCCAGTCATATCCAACGGAAGAATACAAAGTTGAAATTCCGGAACTGGAAGAAACGATAGAAGTCCTTTCGCAGTGGGAGAATCAGAGAACAGAAGAAATTCTGAAAAATACAGCAGAAGGAACGGCAGAGAAAACAGAAAATGCACTTTATGGAATCTGCATCGACATCGGAACAACGACTCTGGCGGCACTGCTTGTGAATCTGGAAACAGAAGCAGACTGCCAGACTGCCGTATCCGTTAATCACCAGAGAGCTTATGGCTCGGATGTGCTTTCGAGAATTTCTGCATCGAATAGTGGAAAAAAGTGGGAGATACAGAGGTGTATCCGGCAGGATCTTCAGAAACTGATCCGGGAGCTTCTTCAAAAAGAAAAGATAACGGAACAGCAGATAAAAAGGATCGTGATTGCAGGAAACACAACGATGTGTCATCTGCTTCGCGGATTTTCATGTGAGACACTGGGAGTGGCGCCTTTTCTGCCAGTTGACCTTTCATGGATGGAAGGCAGTGCTGCGGATTTTCTTGGAATGAAAGAATTGGATACAAAAGTTGTGATTTTGCCTGGGATCTCAGCGTTTGTAGGGGCTGATATCATGGCTGGCATTGCAAAAATGAATATGCACAGATCCGAAGGATATCATTTGCTGCTGGATATTGGAACGAATGGGGAGATGGTGCTTGGAAATTGCCGTCATATGTATGTGACGTCCACGTCTGCGGGACCAGCGTTTGAAGGTGGAAATATTTCCTGTGGCATGGCGAGCATTCCGGGAGTGATCTCACATGTTTTCATGGAAGAGACAGGGAAAGCCGGATTTCAGGTGATCGGTGAAACAGATGGAGAAAATAAGAAACAGCAGGCGATCGGAATCTGCGGAACAGGTATGATCGATCTGGTGTATGAACTCCGGGAGCATCAGATGATCGATGAACATGGAACATATTCGGATCTTTATTTTGACACCGGATATGAACTGGCAGAAAAAGTAAAATTCACACAGAATGACATCCGGGAACTTCAGATGGCAAAAGCGGCGATCCGCGCAGGAGTGGATATTTTAGTAAAAAAGGCGGGTATTGCGTTTGACGAAGTGGACAACTGTTATCTTGCAGGTGGATTTGGAACAAAGATAGATATCAAAAAGGCGGCAGGGATTGGCCTGATCCCGAAAGAACTGGAGATGAAAACGATTCCGGCCGGAAATACAGTTCTTGCAGGGACAAAAGAGGTTTTACTTAGCAGAATTTCAAAAGAAGAACTTGAAAAAATCCAGACCATGGCAGACGTCATCAATCTGGCAGAAGAAAATGATTTTGAGGAGCTGTATCTCTCTTACATGGATTTTTAAGTGAATGACAGATAAAAATTCTTGTATTGAAAAGAAAAATTAAGTCTGTTATCATATAAGTATATGGTATGTACGGAAGAAAAAAGATTTTGACTGGTGGCTGAAACCACTAACAAATGGAGAAGGACTGGCACAAGGGCTTATGACAAGGAAACATACAATATTAATTGTGGATGATGCAAGACATAACAGGACTGCATTGCGGGAAATTTTAAATGACAATTATATCGTGCTTGAAGCAGAAAATGGACAGAATGCATTAGCAGTTTTAGAGGAGAAGTATCAGGCGGTAACTGTGATCATTCTTGACCTGATCATGCCGGACATGAGCGGACTGGAACTCTTAGAAATTTTTCACAAAGATGTAAGATATCAGAATATACCTGTGATCGCGATGTTGAGAGGCATCAATGATGAGATCGAGTGCAAGTGTCTGGAATACGGAGCATGGGATTTTATGCGGAAACCTTATGATCCGATGATCGTGCGTTTTCGTGTAAAGAATGTGATCGAGCGCAGTCAGATGAGAGTGGATGATGAATTAAAGTACCGTGCGGAGTATGATGTGCTTACCGGCATTTTGAACAAATCAAAGTTCTTTTATAATACGAGAAATATGCTGAATATTTTCGGTACGGAAGATTTTGTGTTCATCAGGATCGATATTGAAAAATTCCAGCTGATCAATTCCTTTTTTGGAATGGATGAGGGTGATAATTTATTAAAGTATATGGCAGATTATCTGCAGAATGTGGAAAAAGAATATCGTTATATTACTTATGGAAGAATTGAGGCAGATATTTTTGCGGTATGCTTTTCTTATGAAAATGAGAAAGAGATCACAGACTTTGTGAAGAAATTCACGAATCAGATGGAAAAATATCCTCTGGATTTTGATATCACGCCTTTCTTTGGGATATATCTTGTGAAAAACCGTGATCTTTCCATCAACGAAATGTATGACAAAGCCAATCTTGCATCCAAAAACTGTAAGGGAAATTATATCCAGAACTATTTCTTTTACACAAAAGAGATGAGTGAGGAGATTATCAAGGAGCAGCGCATCATCAACAATATGAAGAATGCGCTGAAGAACGAAGAGTTTGTGCTGTATTTGCAGCCCAAATATGAACTTCAGCGAAATTCCATTGCAGGAGCAGAAGTTTTGGTGCGATGGATCACAGCAGATGGCAGGATGATATCGCCGGGAGAATTTATCCCGGTATTTGAGAGGAACGGTTTTATCCTGAAGCTGGATCAGTATGTCTGGGAAAAGACATGCCAGCTGCTTGCGGGATGGAGAGATGAGGGAAGAAAAATATTTCCGGTTTCCGTCAATATTTCGCGTGTAAGTCTTTATAATCCAAAAATTGTGGATGTGATCTGTGGACTGACAGAAAAATACAATATTCCACCGGAATGGCTGCAGTTAGAACTGACAGAGAGTGCATATACAGGAAACCCAAAAGCAATCAAAGAGATGATGGAACAGCTTCAGAAAAAAGGTTTTTCTATTTTAATGGACGATTTTGGAAGTGGTTATTCCTCACTGAATGTACTAAAAGATATTGCGGTTGACGTCCTGAAAATTGATATGAAGTTTCTGGATGGCTCCGGAGATGATGGCAGGAGTGAAAACATTCTGGCATCGGTAGTCCGCATGGCAAAGTGGCTGAACATGCCGGTCGTAGCTGAGGGTGCGGAGCGCAAAGAGCAGGTATCGTTTCTGCACAGCATCGGATGCGAATATGTGCAGGGATTTTATTTTGCAAGACCAATGCCGGTAAAAGAATATGAAAAGCTGTTGTATGAACAGCCATACTTTGAAGATGATGAGACAAGGAGAACATCCAACGATACGAATGCCATCTGGACAGCGAATATGCAGATGGAAATGATTTTCTCCAACATGATGCAGGCAGCCGCAATTTATGAGTACAGCGACGGAAATATTGAAGTGGTGCGTGTAAATGACGCTTATTTTGACATGTTTGGTTATCATGACACAGACCGTGTGCACAAAGAGATTGAGGGATCCATTGATCATGTTGACAGAGAAAGGTTTATGGATACTTTTGCACAGGTTGTGGAGAATCAAAGTACTGCGGAATGTGAAGTGAAACGTTTTCTCGAGTCTGGCAGGGAAATCTGGATCAAGCTCCGCCTGAAGTATATTAACAGGGTAGGGGATCGCCATATTATTTTTGGCTGCATTGACGATATCACGGTCCAGCGGGAGATGGACAATGAACTTGCAAAGTACCGTCTTGCACTGATGGAAGAAGAGGTAAACGAGAAAATCATGCTTGTCGTGGATGATATGGAGATTAACCGGGCATCGCTGGAGAGTATTTTTGAAACAGATTACCGTATCCTGCAGGCAGGAGATGGGGAAGAGGCACTTCGTATTTTAGAGGAACAGAATTATAAAGTGGATATGATCCTGTTAGATCTGATGATGCCTGGCATGAATGGACAGACTTTTATGCAGGAAAGGAAGAATGATCCAAGGATCTTAAATATTCCGGTGGTGATCATCACGGCGGATGATACAACAGAACAACAGGTATTGACGATGGAATTAGGTGCAAGCGATTATATTGTAAAACCGTTTATTCCGGAGATCGTGACCAGACGTGTGCAGAATGTCTGGGATTCCACAAGGCGAAAAAAAGAAGTTCTGCAGGAGCATCAGAAGTAGTGGATAAGCAAAAAAAACTGCGCGTGTTTTATTCAGATATCAGTGCCTTGCGTGACAGATCAGATCAACCACAGCTGTGGGAGTTTTTGTGCTGCGCCAGACAACAGAAAATAAAACAATGTAAAAATGAAGATGACAGGCTTCGTGCCTTTGGGGCAGGTCTGTTATTGGAATACGGTCTGCGGCAGTATGGTTACACGCAGACAATACCTGTGGGATCGCCTGCAGCAGCAGAGTTGGAGCAGACCGGACAAACACGGTCTTTGCAACAGGTAAGATTCGTTTATGGTAAAAATGGGAAGCCGTATCTTGGGACAGGGCAGGGAGAACGGCTTCCGCTTATGTTTAACCTCAGCCATTCAGGCACATATGTGGCAGCAGCTTTTGGCACAGAGGATGTAGGTGTGGATGTGGAGCTAATACGCACCGGAAAACAGAAGATCGCACAGCGTTTTTTTGCAGAAGATGAGAGAAAATATCTGGAAAAATGTTGGACGGATGAGGCTTTTACCGGAATATGGACGAGGAAGGAAGCCTACATCAAGGCGGTTGGAACAGGGATCGCAATGTCTTTGGATTCTTTTTCCACGATGGAAGAACAGGTGGGAGAATATTATCTGAAAACATGGAATGTCGAACGGGATGTCTGGCTGTCTGTCTGCCGGAAAGGGAGTGCGATCGAACGCTGTCTGCCGGAGAAAATCGCATTAGAACAGGTGTTTTTATAAGAGACAGAGCTACAGATCATAATGAGAATGGTACAGGATCAGTACCGATAGAGATGGAAAATGGAGGTTGGGATTCATGTATGACGAGTTGACCGAACAGGACATAAAAAAAATGGAAGAAGAGATTGAGTATCGGAAGCTGGTTGTGAGAAAAAATGCGCTGGAAGCAGTCAAAGAGGCACGTGCACATGGCGACCTCAGTGAAAATTTTGAATACCATGCAGCAAAAAAAGACAAAAATCAGAATGAGAGCCGTATCCGTTATCTGGAGAAAATGATCAGGACAGCAAAGATTATTTCTACGGATTCTGCGGATGATGAAGTCGGAATGAACAATACCGTTACGGTCTATTTTGAGGATGATGACGAGGAAGAAACCTATAAAATTGTCACAACCATCCGCGGCAATTCCCTGAAAAATCTGATCAGTAACGAATCGCCGCTCGGAAAAGCATTGTTGGGACACAAAATAGGTGACCGCTGTGAAGTAAAAGTAAACGATAACTATTCCTATTTTGTGGAGATACGAAAAATCGAGAATACGGTGGATGATGGAACGGATAAACTGAGAAGTTTTTAATATATAAGAAAGAAGATTGAGGAACAAAAAGATGAGATTAACAGAATTATTAAACAAAGATGAAGTGACGATTTCCTGCGAGCTTTTTCCACCAAAACAGGGTGCGCAGTTGGAAAATTATAAAAATATCGTAAAAGATATGGCGGCATTAAAGCCGGCATATATGAGTGTCACTTACGGCGCAACAGGTGGAACATCTGATTATACGGTAAAGCTTGCAGAGGAAGTACGTAACAATAACATTCCGGCGTTGGCACATCTGACCTGTGCCTCTTCCACCAGAGAAAAAGTGGCATCTGTCATTGAGGAATTAAAGGCAGCAAATATCGAGAATATCCTTGCACTCCGTGGCGATATTCCTGCAAATGCAGATTTTCCGCTGCCGGATCAGTACAAACACGCAAGTGAACTGATCGCAGATATCAAAGCACAGGGTGATTTCTGTATCGGTGGTGCATGCTACCCGGAAGGACACCCGGAAGCAGCAACGATTTTTGAAGATCTCGACCATTTGAAAGAGAAAGTGGATGCAGGATGCGAGTTCCTCACCACACAGATGTTTTTTGACAATAACATTTTATACAATTTTATGTACAAGGCATTAAAAAAAGGAATAGATGTTCCAATTGTAGCAGGTATTATGCCTGTCACCAACGCAAGCCAGATCAAACGTATCACATCTTTGTCCGGCAATATGGTTCCACCGAGATTTCTTGCAATCGTAGACAGGTTTGGAGACAACCCGGCAGCAATGCGTCAGGCGGGAATTGCATATGCAACAGAGCAGATCATTGATCTGATCGCCAACGGTGTCAATCATGTGCATATTTACACGATGAATAAACCGGATGTTGCAGGAGAGATTTTAGACAATCTTTCCAATATCTATGTGAGATAGTGGATGTAAAATGATTGCTTAAAATGTGAAGAAAAATCAATATTTTTGAAATGACAGGATACCTCCTGAGCAGATACGGGTAACAACCCCGAACCTGCCGGGAGGTATTTTTGCGTACTTGAAGAAACAAAGTGCATTTTTCGTGCGGTCTGCTGCATAAAATATTTATGTGACCATTGTGTGACCGGGGATACCTATAATAACACAAGAGTTTATAAAAAATTCAATGGATGAGCGGAGGAGATGGAGAGTGAAGAAAAAATACATGCTTATGGGAAGCGCTGCAGTATTGATCCTGGTAACGATGGTTGGCGGAACGCTTGCAGCTCTGAATACAAAAAGTGAAAAGGCAGTGGCAAATATTTCCATTAAGAGTGTGGGAGTCACGGTGATTGGGGATCAGCCTGTGGCACTGGCAGACGGCGGGGAAAAAGAACCGGTTACGATCGTACCGGGGGAAACGATCGTCATGCCGAAGGCAGTACAAAACGATATCCCGGATGGTTATGATGTGTATGTAAAAGTAGTCATTTATCATGCATGGGATACAAAAAGCGGCGGACTTGTGAGTGCAGGGGAGGCGGATGATATCTATGTACATAATCAGGACTGGATCATCGGGTATGAGGATGATGAGCAGACGGTGATGTACTACACAAAGCCGCTGGCTCCAGAGCAGACGACAACAAACTTTATGGACGGAATTCATTTTAAGGAATCTATGGGAAATGGATTTGCAGATGCAGTCTATACGTTAGAATACGAAGTTACGGCAGTTCAGGCGAATAACGCAAAAGATGCGATCGCAGCAGAGCTTGGAGTGTTCCCGGAGTTTGATGAAAATGGAACGATTTTGTCTGTTTCAGAAACAAGATAACGGTTGAAGGAGATTGGATCATATGAAAATAAAAAACATGGCAGCCGTTCTGTTGCTTATTTGGACTTGTGGATTTTCATCGGTGGTCAGTGCGGCGGAAATTCAGACTGTGCAGCTGACAGAGGAAAATCAGCTTGTGTATACAAAAGATAAGACAGAACTTGCCGGTGCTTTTGATGGCATGGCACCCGGAGACAGCAGGACCGTTGTCATTAAAATCGAGAATCAAAACAGTCATAAGGCATCTTTTTTTATTTCGCAGAAGACAACGGATGCTTTGGAAGAAGCAGGAAAAGCGTCTGGCGGAGCATATGAGTTTCAGGTGGAGATCGGCAATGATACCGGAAGGATATCTTTGCTGGATGCAGATGCCGGTGGATATGCGGAAAATGTGGCAAGTGCCGAAGGTTTAGCAGAAATTACAGAATTGAATGAGTATCGTTATATGACAGCTCTGGATCCGGGGGAGTCGGCGGATGTCTATGTGACATTGACCTTAGACGGCGAGGGCATGGACAGCGCAGATGGAATTGATTATTCGCGTGCAGCAGGTGCGATGGAATTTGAATTCCGGGCGTACTATGCAGACGACAGAAAGCCGGTTGTGATCACAAATTATGTGACGGAGCACGGAGAAGACAATGTGGTGACAAAGGTTGTAAAGAAAGTGATTCCAAAGACTGTCACAGAACAGCTTGTTCCACTGGCAAATGGTGTCAGGACAGGAGATCCTCTGACAGTGACGGTATCTGCAGGAGTTCTGGTGGCAGGTATAGTGATTGTTAGTATCGCAGTGAAAAAAAGAAAGGTGGAGCGCAAGTCATGAAAAAAGTAAAAAAAATAATTACGGGCTTTCTTACGGTTTTTATCTTCATGGCGCTGGTGCTTCCAATGACAACAGTGAAAGCTTCGGAGGAGAAAGAAGTGGCGGAAAAAAGAATGTATACAGTGACATTCCGTGCGGGAAATATTGCTTGTTTTGATACAGATAAGATCACTGTTTCCGAAGGGATGGAAGTGACAAAAAATTATATTAAGGTAAAAGTTGCAAAGGGAGATACACTTGATTTCACAGTGCCTGGCTGGGAAAGTGATGCAAGGATGACATCATGGTTTTCTAACTGCCTGCACTATGAAAAAGAGGCAGCATATGGGTTGAAAGCTTTTAACGGTGTTGTGGGAACTGCGGTGGAACGGAATACAGAGTACGTGTTGGATTATAAGCGTCTGATCGATCCGGTTTCCTATACGGTGAGTTTCATAGACAGTCAGACGAAGGAACAGATTGCAACTCCACAGATCATCTATGGAAATGCCGAAGAAATCATTATGGTCACTCCGGTGACCGTTTCGGATTATACACCGACGGAGAGCAGTAAAACTATAAAACTGGAAAAAGGGAAAGGGAACACGGCAACGTTTGAATACCACTACACCGGGGCTGTGGAGACGATCACCAGCACGGTGACAAACGTGGTTCCGGGCACAACACGGACAGAGACAGTCGTAAGTGAGGTCGAGGAGACGGTCATCATTCCCGGAGCTGCCCAGCCGTCCGGTGTTACTGCAAATGTAGTAAATAATGCGTCAAATACAGCAGACAACCGCGCAAATGGTGGCGGTAATGCAGCAAATACAGCGGCAACGAATACAGCAAATAACGTGGCAGATAATAGTGCGAATAACGCAGACCAGAACGTAGACAATGGCAATGTTGAAATTCCGGAGGAGCAGACTCCGTTGGTCGATGGAGTTGTCGACATCGAAGAGAGCGAGACACCGTTGGCAAACACAGCAGAGGATGAGAGCACCGTTTCCGGCGATGTGGACGGGAAAGATGCCGACCTTGCAGCACAGGAGATCGATGCAGCATCTGTACCGGTGGCTGTGCCGGTGATCGGCGGTATTGCAGCAGTTTTTATTGCGGGACTGATTGCTTTCCTTGTATATAAAAATAGAAAAAGGTCGAAGTAAGCAGGATTTTTAGGTACGGTATTCGACTTTTATGGCAATGCATGCATGTTAGACTTACAGGAAAAATCTGGCAGTCAGAGCTGGAAAAGAGGAGGAGAACTGCATGCTGACGATTCGGACTCTGGGAAAATTTCAGATCAGGGATGAAGAACATATTGTGAATGAGGAAGAGATACGGTCTCCCAAAATGATAAATCTGCTGGCTTATCTGATTATTCACAGAAATCAGACACTGACTTTTTATGACATGGCAGATGCACTGTGGCAGGAGGAAGAAACGGGAAATCCGGCAGGTGCATTGAAAAATCTGATGTATCGTCTGAGAGTCTTTCTGAAGAAAAACTTTGGAGATGAGGATTTTATCCTGACCGATCATGGTTCCTACCGCTGGAATCCCAGACAGGAGGTGGCGGTGGATGCAGAACAGTTCGAACAAATGTTTGAATCTGCAAAGCAGAAAACTATTTCAGAGGGGGAGGCAATCCGGAAATTAAAAGCGGCGCTTGCACTCTATCAGGGTGATTTCATGACAAAAGTTGCAGATATGCACTGGGTGATGACGCTGAATACTTATTATCACTCTTTGTATTTAAACTGCGTCCGGTATCTGTGCGAATATTATGTCAGCACAGAAAAATTTGAAGAGTTAGAACAGCTTTGCAGTCAGGCACTTCAATGGGAAAGTCTTGATGAAGAGTTATATTGTTATCTGATCAGAGCATTGGCAGGAAAAAATAAAATTGGTTCCGCCCTGGAAGTTTATGAGAATGCCTGTCGGACGTTGCAGCAGCAGCTTGGAATTTGTGGACTGTCAAAATTAAAGGGCGTTTATGACAAATTACTGAGACAGAATAAAAGCGGAAATGTGCAGGGAATTGCACAGGTACATCAGGATATTGCAGAACAGAATCCAGCGGGAGCGTTTTTGTGCGGGTATCCGGTCTTTCGGGAAATTTGCAGGCTTCAGGTGAGAAAGACAGCGCGTTTTGATGAAAATGAATATATTCTGCTTCTGACCTTAAAGGCGGGGGAGTATACCGGAAGCAGAGTCAGTGATGTAGATCTGTTCCGCATCCGCAATGCGATGCCGCATCTGGCGGAGACATTGAAAAAATCGCTCCGTCCAGGGGATGCAGTGGCACAGTTCAGTGATTCGCAGTATGTGATTTTGCTTTCTGCATGCACTTATGAGGGTGGAATGCTGGCCGCAAACCGGATTATTTCAAAATTTTATCAGGATCATAAAGTTTACCGGAATCTGAAAATCAAGATCCATATAGAGAAAGTGAAAACAGCGGAACATATTTTAAACAAATACAGTGGATGAGATCTTTGGAAGAGAAAACAGTAGATCAAAGGGCAAAAGTAAGGAGGATTCTATGAAATTTGCAGCGAGTGTAAAAAAAGTGATAGCATTCCTGTTATGTTTGGCTTTGCTGACATCCGATGTGACCGTCACCAATGCGACAAGTGTAGACACCACGGATGTTTTTACGGAAATTTCCACAGAGATGTTGAATGAGACGAAAAATGCAGGGCAGGAAAGTACCGGGCAGGAAGGAAAAATGTCAGATCCAGACGGAACAGGAAATACAGAAAAAGTCAGGAATACAGAGAACAGCGAGAGCACGAAAGTGACCAACAACATCGGGAATGCAATAGGCACGGAAGCAGTCGAAGGCACGGAAGCAGTCGAAGGCACCGAAGCAATCGAGAACACAGAAGTGACCGATGACACAGAGAGCACTGAGGCGACTGAAGCAATCGAGGAGACGGAGAACACAGAGGAGACAGAACAACCGGAATTAAAAACCGTCTTCGACTATTCCAATGACGCAGTCCGCGTGGTCGTGACACTTTCGAATGAGACCGATCTTCCGGCAGGCGCAGAGCTTGTCGTGGCACCGGTAGCCGTCACAGCAGAAATGGAAGCATCCATCGATAAAGCGATGGAGGGCGAGTCGAAAGAAAAAGAAGAGGTTGTGGCGTATGACATCTCCTTTGTAAAAGATGGAAAAGAAGTGGAGCCAGGGGCAACCGTGCAGGTGCAGTTATCGCTTGCGCAGGTGAAAGAGGGCGATTCGGCGAGCGTGTATCATTTTGATGAGACAAAAAATGAGATGTTGGATATGAATGCGAACACTTCTGCCGACGGCGAGGTGACATTTGGCACGGATCATTTTTCAAAATATGTCATCGTCAATCATGGAGATAACAACGTGACCGTGACCATCGAACATTATGACAACAGCAAATATCAGGCGCAGGATGAGCAGAGTGCAAAAATTTACAGCGATGATGTCTGCACGATGGTACCGGGAGCAAAAATCAGCGACTACAATAAGGCGTTAAACTGGGATGTGGATCATGTGCAGGTAAACGGAGAAGCATTTTCCCAAAGTGAACTTGAAAACATTGAGATCCATGAGGACAGTGTTGTAAAAGTTTTTTATCAGGCAAAAAATACGGACTATATCGGTGAGGCATCGTTTTATGACTACGAGGTGATCCCTTATGACACAGCCGGACAGCAGAGGGCGGATCTGAGTATCAATGCAGATTCCAACTATCCGTCTGAGCAAAAAGATAACCGTTTCACGGTCGGAACGGTATCCCAGAATTTAAGTGAAAATCAATATGACACCGTCACGAAAAAAACAGGTCAAAACGGAACCACAGACGACCAGCATATCAACGTGTATACCGGAGGAACTGGAGAAAATGCAAAAAAAACAGGAATCGTTACCGGGTTAAGTGATGATTACAAAGAAGTTCTTTTCAGTGTGAATGAACCGGGCGTTTTTCCGAAAGACGGAGCAGCTGCGGCAGGGACAAAAGGACTGACAGTAAAAGAAGGATACAGGTTAAAATTTTCACAAAGTGGTGACACTTATGAACTGAAAGAAGTTTTAGACAAAGAGGACAACGTGGCAGCAACTGCGGGGGCGGATTTCCTGCCATTTGGAAATAATAATTTTTATTTTGGACTCCGCTATGACGTTACCTTTACACTTGGAGATTATATCGGGAAACTGAACTATTCTTTTACCGGGGATGATGATCTCTGGGTGATTCTGGATGGAAAACAGGTGGTCATCGATCTTGGCGGTATCCATGACGCTCTGACAGATACGGCTGATCTCTGGAACTATATTGACAGGACAGACAAAAACAAAGAACATCATCTGACCATTTTATATATGGAGCGCGGTGCAGGAAAGGCAAACTGTAACATGAAGTTTACGCTTCCGAATGCGGACGTGATCAAAGTGGTGGACGATGACGTGCCGGATATCCCACCGGAGAAGCCGGTTGATTTTACGGAGAAGGATGTGGAATATCATAAGACAGCGAAACTGACGGACTGGGAGAACAGAGAGTATCAGATCGATCTTGACGCAAGTTCGCTTGCAACCTCGCAGAGCACAGTTGAAAAAATACAGACAGTGGATGCCATGATGGTATTTGATCTGTCCGGCTCGATGAATGAAATTTTGTCCGGTGAAAATCAATTAAAGGATATCGGAGAATTCAGCAGTGTGAAGAATCATCTGGATATCAATAAAGTATATTACTGGAATAAATATGAAAAGAGTGGCTGGTGGCCATGGACGTACGATGAGAGTGTCGGAATGGGAACGGCGGCTGTATCCGGTAATGTGTATGCGAAGTATCCGGTAAAATATATCGACGGACAATGGAAAAAATATGTGGACGGCAGTTATCAGAGCATTGCAGACAGTGATGTGATCGCAGCATGGACGTCTAAGATTTCTGCGTTAAAAGACGCCGCCAGCGGATTTGTGACAGGTATTTCCGATACATCACCGGACAGTCTGGTCGGAATCGTCACCTTTTATGGCATTGGCAATGGGTGGAACAGCAGTACCGAGGGCAAATTAAACCACGGTCTTTCGAAGGTAAATAAAAATGAGATGTTAAAGTCCGTCAATGCGCTTTTTGCGGACGGCGGTACCTCTCCACAGAAAGGACTGGAGCATGCATACAGCGAATTGCAGAAGGCAGAAGATGGCAACAAAAAATATGTGATCCTGTTCTCCGACGGAGAGCCTTCGGACAGCAATGACAAAATGGAGACAGAAGCATCAGCGGTGAAGCTGAAAGAGGCAGGCTATACGGTCATCACAGTCGGGCTTGGTTTAAATAACGAGACTGCCACATGGCTGGGAGAGAAAGTGGCGTCAGCCGGCTGTGCATTTACGGCGGATACTGCGGAGGAGTTAAACAAAATCTTTCAGAACATCCAGAGCACGATCACACAGTCAAGATCCCTGACCGGAGTGCAGGTGACGGACATTATTGATGCGGAATTTGAGCTGACAGATGCCGAGATCCAACGTCTGAGAGCGGATGGCGCACAGGTAACGGTCAATGAGGATGGCACAACGACGGTCAGCTGGCTTGATCAGGAAGTAAAGCCGAAGGAAAACGGCGCCTCCGGCTGGCAGAAAACAATCCATATCGTGGCAAAAGAATCCTGTCTGGGTGGAAATAATATGACTACAAATGTAAATCCGTATTCCTTTTTAAGCTTTGGCGGCACACAGCTGGAATTGCCGCAGCCGACCGTGAATGTGAGAATTGCGTATCAGATCACAGACACAGCAGATACGATTTTTCTCGGGGAAAATCTGGAAAACTATGCAGATGATGCGGCAGTGCGCATGAAAGATGCGGACAGCGCCAAAATGACAAAGGTGTATCTGACGTTCTACACGGACAAAGGCTGCCGTGAGGAGATCACGCAGGAAAACCTGAAAAAAGAGAGACCTAAACAGGATACCACGTATTACGCAAAAGCATTTCTGCCGGTGGAGGAAGCGACAGATGCTTCCAACGCAAACTCCACGTTAAACGGTGTGATCTATAAAAATGAGACACAGGTGGAGGCAGCGCATGCGGATGGGGAAGCCTATGCAGGAAAATATGACGTGAAAGTGAAAACGGGAACGCTTACGATCACAAAGAAAATCAGTAAAAAAGATATCAGAGCGTGTGAGGGTGATCCGATCTTTACATTTAAGATCACCAATCAGACGACAGGCGATGTTTATTATAAGACGTTAAGATTTGGAGAGAAAAGCGCAGAGAAGCAGAACACGACAACCGGAATGTTCAATGTGAAAGCACAGACGACGCTGGAAGGACTTGCGCAGGGAATCTATAAAGTAGAGGAACTTGACACGATGGGCTTTACGTTAAAAGAGTTTACCGCAGACACAAACTGTGCATCACAGATTGCCGGAAACAGCGCACAATTTGCAGTTGGTATCCGCAGCAGAGACGAGGTCTGCAGCTTTGACGCAGAGGACTTTGTCACAACAGCGGCAGATTTACACTTGCAGGCAGACCGTGTGAACGTCACAGCCAAAAACAATAAGACCAGAAGTGATGGAAAGCTCACGGATACGGATGCCGTGAAAAATCAATTTGTGATCCATGAAAAAGCAACTAGGACGACAGATGTTGATAATCATTCCACAACAGATGTGCGCAAATAATCGGAGGCAGTGTGTATGAAAGAAATATGGAAAAAGAAAAAAATATTTGTGATCACAATTGCACTGATGGTTGGAATTATTGGAACAGCAGCAACATTTGCAATTATCACAGCAACAGCAGGAACGGTGACCAATACGTTTCAGGCGGCAAAAGTGGCAACTGAGATCGAGGAAGAGTTTGAGGGCGGGATCAGAGCAGGCAGCACCGTGAAAAAAAATCCGAGCGTGAAAAACACCGGAATTTCAGATGCATTTGTCCGGGTCAGGATCACGATCTCACCGGAACAGACAGAAGTGACGCTGTTAAACGGCATCTGGAACGGAACTGCTTTTTCGGAGAAAGGCAAGGCAGCGGACAGCATTGCGACCGAGAGTACGCTGTATGATCCTGACGGTGACGGAACCGGCTGGTATCAGGGCACGGACGGCTGGTTTTACTACAACAGTCCGGTTGCACCGGGGCAGAACACGGATAATTTATTTGATGCAGTAAAAATTGGAAATGTGACAAAAAATTTCGATATCACGGTTTATCAGGAGGCAGTGTTTGCTGGGAGTTATGAGGCCAAAGATCAAGTGGAACTTCCGGTTTTGAAGGGATTTTTTGCAGAAGTAACCAAATAAGTCAGAAAGGCGCAAAAGAAAATGACAAGGAAAATTTGCAGTGTATTATCAATGGTGGTATTTCTCGGACTGCTTGTGATCGCAGGCTTTCTGTTTGTCCCGAAAATGATTGGATATGATGAGTATGCGGTCCTGAGCGGCAGCATGGAACCCGGGATCCCGGTCGGGGCGATTGTCTACGATAAAAATTTTGCCGCGAGTGAGGCGAGGGAAGGAGCAGTCGTCACTTATCAGCTTCCAGCGGGAACGCTGGTGACGCACAGGATCATTTCGGTGGATAAGGAGGAACAGACCGTTGTCACGCAGGGAGACGCCAATAATATTGCAGATGCAGCTCCTGTTGCATGGCAGCAGATCATCGGGGTGTATGCATTTCATATCCCGTATCTTGGATATATTTCCATTTATGCAAAGACACCGCTCGGTATTGCGGTGGTGTGCGGTGTTTTGATCGTGCTGATTCTCTTAAACTTCATCCCGGATATTTTAGAGGAGGATAAGAAGAAAATTTCAGATACGGAATGAAGAAACGTTACTGAAAATTCTGATATATGACCGCCGTGTGACCATTGAGTGATAAAACAGTATCGTAACAAAACGGTTTCTGATAAGGCAGGAACCGCAAGTTACAGAATGGAAATTACATAAGAATGAAAAGATTATCATGAAATGAAAAAGGAGATCAGAAATTATGAAGAAAACAAAATTAGTCACACTGCTTGGAGCAATCAGCCTGATCGGAGCAATTGGCGCAGGCAGTACATTCGCTTACCTGACGAGCACAACCGGAACTGTCACCAACACCTTTACCGTCGGCAATGTAAACTTTGATGATGATCCGCTGACAGGTGGTTTATCCGAGTCCAAAGTGGCAAGAGATGAAAACAGCAATCTGTATGTGGATGCTGATGGCACCGGAGAGTGGACGGTAAAAGAAAATAAGTACGAGGATCTGGTTGCAGGAGAAGTGGTATACAAAGATCCGACCGTACACATGGCAGATGATTCACAGGACGCATGGGTATTTGCGAAAATCGTGAATGAAAACCCGGAACTTACGATCACATATGCTTCTGACTGGGTAGATGTGACAGACGCTTATAAAACAGCACAGAACTTAAACAACATTGACTACAAAGTATATGCAAAAAAAGATGTGATTTCCAAATCCGCTCATTCAACTATCTTTGAAGAAGTAACGGTTGGAAACAATGTGACAGAGGATACCACATTTACCGATATTAAAGTTTCTGCATGTGCAGTTCAGGCAGCCGGCTTTGCAAATTACACAGACGCACTTGCACAGGTTTCTTTCAACTAAATAAAAGGTAAAACATCTGAGCAGACTTTTCATAGGGACTATGAGGTCTGCTCATTTTGTGGTACAATCTAAAACAGTGCAGATAGTTTTTTACGTGCACAGCAGAGTAAAGTGGGAGAGAAACGGGCATGAAACAAAATAAAAGCAGCCGGTCAACGGTTCTTCTTTTTCTTCTTGGCGCAGCGCTGATCGTGGCAGCACTCATTATGCTGGTGCCGGATCTTTTGAATTACAAACAGTCCAACGACACCTATGAGGCATTAAAGGAAAACTATGTTTCAGAGAAAGCGGAGAATACGGAAGTGGCGGAGGAGACAGAGGGGGATGATTCGTGGTGGTATACAGATGTGGATGTGAAGCTGGAAGAACTTCAGCAGGTCAATGCGGATATTATCGGCTGGATACGGTTTGATAATCTGGAGCAGCTCAGTTATCCGGTTTTATATTCCGGGGATGATGAGAAGTATCTTCGCACGGATATTTACGGAAATCAGACGATTGCCGGATGTATTTTTATGGAGGGGATGAACACACCGGATTTTCAGGATTACCATACAATCCTATATGGGCACAACATGAAAAACTTAAGCATGTTTGGCAGCCTGAAAAAATATAAAACAGAGGATTTTTATAAAGATCATCAGTTTTTTACGATCTATACATCAGAGTGTGCGTACCGTTATCAGATTTTTGCCTACTATGATGTGCCGGAAACCGACGAAGTTTACACGGTTGGCTTTGCACCGGATGAGACTTTTCAAAAATTTATTGATAAGATGAAGCAAAAGTCCTATGATGATACAGGAGTGAACGTGACGAAAGACGATCATATTATGACACTGTCGACCTGTTCCACCACGGGAAAACGTTTTGTAGTGCATGCAGTGCGCATCGGGGAACATGCGTTGGAGAAATAGAAAAAGAACAACATAAGGAGAAAAACAATGAAAAGACCAGAAGAATTGAGTCATATGCTGACAGAGATGTACAATGATACGAAGGATGGAAAAATTCACTGGAACATCAGTGTGCAGACAACAGAAAATAATGAAGTATCTGAGAAACCGGTCGAAGTGGAGGACGGTGTATCCTGGACGATCGATGAATGTTATGTTTCTTATTACTGTAAATATAAGGGACAGGATTTTCTGATGATCACCTATGAGATGATCAAAACTGCCGGAGATAAGGTGCATACGACCAACATGATCTTCCTCCCACCGCTTGGAATCCGCGTGTTCCAACTTCCAATGCTGTTGCCATATGCGATTCAGGCGTCCGGTGTGCTGGCAAATCAGATCCACAATCTGTGGGAATTACTGCTTGCGATGAAAAAGTCAGATCCGGAGAGTGTATTTATGGAAGTGTCAGCAGGAAAACTTGTGATCGAGGATGAAAAATAACCCTTGAGAGATTGATATCTATAAGCTTGTACAAATGGATAATATAAGGAAAAAGGTGTTCGTGGAACTGGTCGTACCACAGAACATCTTTTTTGATGCAAAATCAGGTAAAATAAGAATATCCTTGAGAACATTTTGGAAGAGTCTTTCCAGAAATCCCAAAAAAAAGGAAATAATTAATTGGAAATAATATACAATTTTGTCAAAAAGTATATGAAAATGTAAATAATATTGAAACTTTATAAAAAAAGTGTTAAAATCATAACAATCACTGGTATGACCAGAAATAATAATTTTATAAGGGAGGAAACAATATGTTAAATCATGGACTGTTGTTTCAGGTTTACGGCGAGGGAGCTGCATGGCAGTTTCTTGGCTGGATTTTAGTTTTTACCTGTCTCGTACTTGCAAATGAATTTGCCAGACGTACAAAAGCCGGCGGAATGTTATGTTTCGTTGTTCTTCCGATCATTCTGACAGTTTACTTTATTGCAATTTACGTTTCAGCAGCAGCGGGGGCTGAATGGGCGCTCAATAACAATACATATGTACATATGACAAGCTGGTTCCACTATGCGAAGTTATATGCAGCTACAGCTGGATGTATTGGTTTTATGATGCTCAAATACAAATGGGGTGTTGGAAAAACACATTGGTTTAAGGCTTTTCCATTTGTCATCGTAGCAATCAACATTTTGATCGCAGTATGCAGCGATTTCGAATCTGCCATCAGAGGTGCACAAGCACTCGCAGAGACAGGAACAAGCTGGTGGTTATCATCTGAAGGCGTATGGTTATATGGTGGATGGTGGAACGTTCTCAACGGTCTTGCAGGTATTATCAATATCTTATGTATGACAGGCTGGTGGGGAATCTACTCATCTAAGAAAAAAGATGATATGTTATGGCCGGATATGACATGGATGTTCATCTTAGCTTATGATGTATGGAACTTCCAGTATACTTACTTAAACCTTCCGACTCATTCCTGGTATTGTGGTGTTGCATTATTACTTGCACCTACATTTGCTGCAGCATTCTGGAACAAAGGTGGCTGGATTCAGAACCGTGCTAACACATTAGCATTATGGTGTATGTTTGCCCAGGTATTCCCATTATTCCAGGATCAGGGTAAATTCGCAGTTATCCCAAGGCTCTACGCAGATGGATTCATGGATGCAGCTACACATCCAACAGCAGTAGATCCTACAGCACAGGGCGTGATCTCTGTTCTTTCAATTGTAGTCAACGTTGTTGTATTCGCTGCGATCATCAAACGTTCTATGAAGTTAAAGAAGAATCCTTACAAAGATGAGATCTGGAAAGGCACAAAAGATTACGAAGAGGCTATGTCCCGTGCGGAATAATCTTCATCAGATCTGTAATGAAAAATGAGCACGGTATGGTGCATGAAAAAAGTCTGCTGGCAGGTAGTACCTGTCGGCAGACTTTTTTACTATAGAACAAAATAAAAAGCGATGTTTTATTTACACATCTCCGCAATATCATAAATCAGTTTTTTGGAATCTTCCCATCCAAGGCAAGGATCTGTGATAGATTTTCCATAAATATGGTCGTGGATCTTCTGAGATCCTTCTTCAATATAACTCTCAATCATCACACCTTTTACCATGTTATGGATGTCTTGCGATAACTGACGGTTATGCATAACTTCCTTAACAATACGGATCTGTTCTTTGAACTGCTTGCCGGAATTGGAGTGGTTTGCATCAATAATGGCAGCCGGGTTTACAAGATCCATTTTGGCATACATATCACAGAGACGGATCAGATCTTCATAATGATAGTTCTGCGTGCTGTTTCCGTGTTTGCTTACGGCGCCGCGGAGTACAACGTGGGTTAATGGATTTCCAGTTGTCTCCACTTCATAGCCACGGTAAACAAAATGGTGTGGATGCTGGGCGGCATAAACAGAGTTTAACATAACGGAAAAGTCACCGCTGGTTGGATTTTTCATACCGGATGCAACATCAAAACCGCTGACGGTAAGACGGTGCTGCTGATCTTCAACAGAACGTGCACCGATCGCAACGTAGGAGAGCAGGTCTTCTACATATCCCCAGTTTTCCGGGTAAAGCATTTCGTCTGCACAGGTGAGACCGCTTTCTTCAATGGCACGGATGTGCATTTTGCGCATGGCGATCAGACCTTCCACCATATCTGGTGCTTTTTCAGGGTCAGGCTGGGAAGCGATTCCTTTGTAGCCTTCACCGGTGGTACGTGGTTTATTTGTATACACACGTGGGATGATGATCAGCTTGTCTTTGACATCTTCCTGAATGGAAGTGAGACGGCTGACATAATCGCATACAGAATCTTCGTTGTCTGCAGAACAAGGTCCGATGATGACAAGAAAACGGTTGTCAAGACCTTTGATCACATTGCTGATCTCTGCGTCACGCTGTTTTTTTAACTCCTGCAATTTCTCTGACAGAGGATATCTTTCTTGGATCTGGGCAGGAGAAGGTAATTCGTTTAAAAATGTGAAACTCATGTAATACTCTCCTTTAGTAGATTATACTAACAGTCATTCTAATAGATTGTGAATAAATTGTCAAATTCACAGATGTTCCAATTTTTTATAGCCTCCATGAATACTATTTATATTGCATGCATTGAATATTAGAGTCTGGTGTTTTAAAATAGAAATGATCGTGGAACATAAATCAGGCAGAGTTTCGCAAATCCGGTTTAGGATGGATAGAAAAGGAGCAGGACAGGCATATGGAGATTAAGGGAAAAACAATTGGAACAGGAAAACCACTTTTATGCGTTCCGGTTATGGAAAGCAATAAAGAAGAGATCATAGACGAATTACGGACACTTGCAAAAAGTGAAGCAGATATAGTGGAATGGCGTATAGATACTTTCGTGGATTATAAGAATTACAACGCAGTGCGCGAAGTGTTTGCGGCTGCGGCAGAGTGCATGAAAGAGAAGATTTTCTTATATACATTCCGAACCAAAAAACAGGGCGGCATGGGAGAACTCGCACCGGATGAACTGAACGACCTTCATGATCTTGCGGCAGAGTCCGGGTGCGTGGATCTGCTTGATCTGGAATTTTTTGAGGAGGAGCATCCGGCAAGAAAAATCAGAAAGCTTCATAAACAGGGTTTGAAAGTCATTGCCTCCCACCATGATTTTTATGAGACGCCGGACAGAGAAGTTATGAAGATGCTGTTAGAACAGATGTGTGCAGGAGGTGCAGATATTGTAAAACTTGCAGTTATGCCACAGAATATGGAGGATGTTTTAAAACTGTTATCTGTGACGTATGAGTTCAAGGAAGAGAATCCGGACACGCCGGTCATTACAATGTCCATGGGAAAGATGGGAATGATCAGCAGGCTGTGCGGCGAGAGCTTTGGTTCTGCCATTACCTTTGCGGCACACAAAAAGGCGAGCGCACCGGGACAGATGGAGATGCACGAGGTAGCGGACATTTTGGAGAGAATGCATAAAATTATTAAATAAGTATAAACAAAAGAGAAAATAAATGGAAACACCGGCAAATTTCTTGACATAGATATTTGCCGGTGTTATTATTTGACACATGCAATATATAACAATGTTAAATAATAGCAGGTGGTGAGTGAATTATGGATAAATTATATGAAGAACTGTTCCGCGCGATGAATCAGTTCCGCAAGCTGAAATTTGCGGAGATGTTTCCGATGATCAACAGGACAGATTTTTTCGTAATGTGTACGATTATGGATAAAGGGGAGAATGGAAAGATTACCATTTCGGAACTTGCATCCAGAGCGAAAATGCTTCCATCCGCGATTTCCAGAACTTTAAAAGGGTTAGAAGAGCGCGGATATGTGGAGCGGAATATCAATAAAAATGACAGACGGAATACGTATGTGGAACTGACTGCAGAGGGAGAACGTCTGACAGAGGAAGCAAGGCAGATCATGGCGGACTTCGGCAAATCTGTGATGTCACAGGTGGATGAGGCAGATATGAAACACCTGATTTCTTATTTGGATAACATTTATCATATTGCGGAAAAAGAGATTGAAGCTAGAAAAGGGCAAGGCAGAAGAAAGGAAAGGGAACATGAGTAAGATTTTTAAAAATATGATTCCATATTGGAAATCAATTGTGATTATCATTGCGTTACTCTTTGTGCAGGCATGGTGTGATCTGTCACTACCGTCTTACACCTCGGATATCATTGATGTTGGTATCCAGAACTATGGTGTGGAACATGTAGTGCCGGAGGCATTGACTGCGGATGAGTTTGAAACGGCAGAGTTATTCATGACGGATGAGGAGGCAGATCTCTGGGAGAGTATCTATGAGAAAGACGGTGATATTTACCGGCTGCAGGTGACATCCAGATCAGAATTAAACGAGATCGATGACACACTGGCAGTTCCGCTCATTATGAATTATCAGATGAGTGCGATGGAAGACTCTGCAGTAAAAGAGCATGTTGCAAAACCGACCGGGGCAGATGCCGGTACTCTGGAAAAAGACACCTTACTTTCCATGAGAGACAGCATGGAAGAGACCATTGATACAATGGGAAGTTCCCTTGTGAAATCCATGGGCGCAGCCTATGCGGTATCCTGCGATAAAGCGGCAGGAATTGACGTGGAAAAGATTCAGAAAAGTTATCTTGTCACAGCCGGACTGAAAATGGTCGGCATGGCGCTGATGATCGGAATCGTGACGGTTTTAGTGGGCTTCTTTGCCTCCCGTGTCGGTGCAGGCATCGGAAGAACATTAAGAGAGAAAGTATTTAAACAGGTTGTTGGATTTTCTAATGCGGAGATGGATAAATTTTCCACAGCTTCCCTGATTACAAGAAGCACGAATGATATCCAGCAGATCCAGATGGTTTCGGTTATGCTGCTTCGTATGGTAGCGTATGCACCGATCTTAGGCATTGGCGGTGTGTTAAAAGTCGTGCAGACCGGAGCCGGAATGGGATGGATCATTGTCCTTGCGATCCTTGTGATCCTTGGTTATGTGATGGTGCTGATGGCAGTTGCCATGCCAAAGTTCCAGTTGATGCAGAAGCTGGTGGATAATATCAATCTGGTATCCAGAGAGATTCTGACCGGTCTTTCGGTCATCCGTGCTTTCGGCAGGGAGAAAAAAGAGGAAGAACGTTTTGATGTGGCAAACAAAGACCTGACAAAAACAATGCTGTTTACCAACCGTGTCATGACTTTTATGATGCCGGGAATGATGATGATCATGAATGTTCTTTCCGTTGGTATCGTTTGGGTGGGTGCCCACAAAATTGATGCAGGAACGATGCAGGTCGGCGCAATGACAGCGTTTATCACTTATGCGATGATGATCGTTATGTCATTCTTAATGCTCACGATGATGTCGATCATGCTTCCTCGTGCAGCCGTTGCAGCAGACCGTATTGATGAGGTCATTCAGACAGAATCCTCGATCCATGACGCAAAAGAGCCGGAAAAAGTGACAACACACAATGGAGTTGTGAAATTCTCCCATGTGAATTTCAAATATCCGGGTGCGGAGGAAGATGTGCTTCATGACATTGATTTTACAGCGGAACCGGGACAGACCACTGCGATCATTGGAAGTACCGGTTGTGGTAAATCCACACTGGTCAATCTGATTCCACGTTTATATGATGTGACAGACGGAAGTATTACACTCGATGGAAAAGATATCCGTAACATTACGATGTCTGATCTTCGTGATGAGATTGGTTTCGTTCCACAGAAAGGTGTTTTATTCTCCGGAACGATCGCTTCGAATCTTCGTTTTGGAAAAGATGATGCGACAGACGAGGAGATTAAGAAAGCGGCAGAGATTGCACAGGCAACAGAGTTTATTGAGGCGAAGGATGACAAGTATGAGAGTGCGATCGCACAGGGCGGAAGCAATGTTTCCGGTGGACAGAAACAGCGTCTTGCGATTGCAAGGGCGATTGCAAAAGATCCGAAAATCTTTATTTTCGATGACAGTTTCTCGGCGCTCGATTTAAAGACAGACGCGGCACTGCGAAAAGCGCTTGCTGAGAATGTAAAAGACAGTACTGTGATCATCGTGGCACAGCGTATCAGTACCATTTTACATGCAGAGCAGATTTTAGTGCTCGATGACGGAAAAATTGTCGGCAAGGGTACACATGAAGAACTGTTAAAATCATGCGAAGTTTACCGGCAGATTGCAAAATCACAGTTATCCGCGAAAGAACTTGGACTTGAGGAAAGTGAGGTGGCTTTGAATGAGTAGAGAACAGGAAGTTAAAACACATCAGCCACGGAGAAGAGGACCGATGGGACATGGCATGCAGCCGGGCGAGAAACCGAAGGACTTCAAAAAATCCATCAAAAAGCTGATGAGCTATATCGGAAAATACAAAGCTGCAATTTTTGTTGTCATGTTTTTTGCAGCATGTTCTAATGTTGCAGGACCGAAAATTTTAGGAAAAGCGACCACTGCATTATCGGAAGGTCTGATGGCGAAAATTCAGGGAACCGGAAGCATTGATTTTGGAAAGATTGGAAGCATTCTTTTGTTTGTGCTTGGTCTGTATCTGTGCAGTGCGGTTTTCAACTTTATCCAGGGATGGATCATGACCGGGATCACACAGAAAGTGTGCTACCAGCTCAGAAAAGAAATCTCAGAAAAAATCAACCGCATGCCGATGAAATACTTCGAGAGCCGTACTTACGGCGAGGTATTGTCCCGTATCACCAACGATGTAGATACGTTGGGACAGGGACTGAACCAGAGTATTACCACGATCATTACATCCGTTGCAACACTGATCGGCGTGCTTGTGATGATGCTCAGTATTTCACCGCTTATGACACTTATTGCACTTGTGATCTTACCAATCTCCATGGGACTGATTGGATTTGTGACAAAAAAATCGCAGAAATATTTCCGTGCGCAGCAGGAGTATTTAGGACACATCAATGGACAGGTGGAAGAGGTATACGGTGGTCACCTTGTCATCAAGGCATTTAACCGCGAGAAAGATACGATTGAAGAGTTTGAGAAAACGAATGATATTCTCTATGATTCCGCATGGAAATCACAGTTTTTGTCCGGTATGATGCAGCCGATCATGATGTTTGTCGGAAACTTAGGTTATGCCTGTGTTGCCCTGACAGGTGGACTGCTTGCAATCCGTGGCACGATCACGATCGGTGATATCCAGGCGTTCATCCAGTATGTGAAAAACTTCACACAGCCGATCCAGCAGATCGCGCAGGTGATCAATCAGGTACAGTCTATGTCTGCAGCATCCGAGCGTGTATTTGAGTTTTTGGAGGAAGAGGAAGAAGAGCAGATTGTAGAACATCCGGCGGATGTTTCGAAAATTACAGGTGCAGTGACATTTGATCATGTCCATTTTGGATACGATCCAGAGCAGATCATCATCAATGATTTCAGTGCCAGCGTAAAACCGGGACAGAAAATTGCGATCGTAGGACCAACCGGAGCCGGAAAAACGACGATGGTAAAACTGCTTATGCGTTTCTATGATGTAAACAGCGGAGCAATCTGTCTTGATGGACATAATATCAAGGATTTCAACCGCAGGGAACTGCGTGATGCATTCGGAATGGTATTGCAGGATACCTGGCTGTTCAAGGGAACGATCATGGAAAATATCCGGTACGGCCGGCTGGATGCAACGGATGAGGAAGTGATCGCGGCAGCGAAGGCAGCGAGAGCAGATCATTTCATCAAGACGCTGCCGGGTGGTTACCAGATGGAATTAAACGAGGATGCAAGCAATGTATCGCAGGGACAGAAACAGCTTCTGACCATTGCGCGAGCAATCCTTGCAGACAATAAGATCCTGATTTTAGATGAGGCAACTTCTTCGGTAGATACAAGAACCGAGATTGAGATCCAGAAGGCAATGGATAACCTGATGAAGGGAAGAACCAGCTTTGTCATTGCACACAGACTTTCCACGATCCGTGACGCAGATTTGATTCTTGTCATGAAGGATGGAGATATCATTGAGCAGGGAAGACATGAGGAACTTCTCGCAGCAGGAGGTTTCTATGCGAACCTTTATAATTCCCAGTTTGAGGATGTTGTAGCTTAATTTTTGTGCGTATCCGCAAAACAGGCACGCACGATTGCATCATCCCCATACTTATCACGGATTTTATCGATAGCAGAATTTAATTTGGACAACCGCTCAAACTTATCCTGATCGAAAAGATTATACTGCTCATAGCTTTCGTCGGTTGCTTTGCTCGTAGAGACACCGAGCAGCCGGATGGGAGCGTGATCCCAGCCCTGGTCAAATGCATTGCAGGCTGCCTCATAAATCTTTTCGGTCACGTTAGTGGCAGAAGGCAGGGATAACTGCCTGCAGCGGTGATGAAATTCATTGTCCACAATCTGAACCTGCACCACACTGATGTAGGCTTTATCATAACGGATGCGCGCACCCACAGTCTCACAGAGAGATAACAGAATGTGGTGCGCGTTTTCTGTATCTGTGACATCGTAAGGCAGTGTGACAGAGTTGCCGTACCCTTTGTTGGCAGGAGATTCTGCAGTCACGGCAGAGGAGGAGATACCATTGGCGGATTCCCACAGATAATCGCCCTGGGATTTAAAATTGGAGAGTAACATCTGGCGGTCTGCTTTTGCAAGTGCGCCGATGGTTGTGATCCCAAGAGAGCGCAGTCTTTTTGCAGTGGTTTTTCCACAGCCGTATAACGATTCCACCGGGAGCGGCCAGAACTTTGCCGACATCTCTTCCGGGAAAAGAGTATGCACGCGGTCCGGCTTCTCAAAATCAGATGCCATCTTTGCTAAAAGTTTATTTGTCGAGATACCGATATTGACGGTAAAGCCAAGCTCCTTATAAATCCGGTCTTTTAATTTTGTTGCGAAAACAACGGGATCACCGTAGAGTTTTTCCGTTCCGGTCATGTCGCAGAATGCCTCATCAATGCTGCATTGCTCGATCACCGGGGCAACCTCTTCCAGAATGCCGATAAATTTTCGGGAGGAAGCAGCATATAGTTCATGATCCGGCGGAACAATGACAAGATCCGGGCATTTTTGTCTGGCATGGGATAAAGGTTCGCCAGTCATAATGCCGTATTTCTTCGCAGAAGGAGATTTTGCAAGGACCACTCCGTGGCGCATTTTTTCATCGCCGCCGATTACGGCGTTGATGGTTCTTAAATCCAGTGCATCCGGGTTATCACGCAGGCGTTTCGCCGATTCCCAGCTCAAAAAGGCAGAGTTCACATCGACATGAAAAATGAGAGAGCGCATACAGATTCCTCCTGGTATCATAATGGTTTGTGCGAAACGCGTTCTACATTATGTACGAGTTTCGAGTTTTACATTACATCAATTATAGCAAACTTGAGGAAATCTGTAAACTAAAAACGAATATATGTTCGAATGTCATAACCCATACCAAACCTGTGTGTTGTGACACATAAAATTCACCGAATCGGGCATGATAGTAGCGAATAAGATGATTTTTGAGAGGTTTCAATATGTATATGATATGAGGGAATGCAATCAAAAGAGAAGGAGACACTGTGGAGCCGCCGGTTCTTAGAAGTCAGATTCTGCGTTTTATTCTGATTTATCAGAAATAAAATGCAGGATGTGAGTTCTTAGTACCGCTGCGAGCGACACGTAGCGGGAGCGTGTCTCCGAAAGTTTGATTGCATTCCCTCATATTTCAGTGCGTAGATTTACCTCTCAAAAATTATCGTAAACATTATAAACAACGATAAGGTGATTTTATTATGGTAAATATTCGAAAAGCCGCCATGATCGGCTGTGGATTTGTAGGTTCGTCCTCTGCGTTTGCATTAATGCAGAGCGGCATTTTTTCCGAGATGGTAATGATCGATGTAAACAGGGAAAAAGCGGAAGGTGAGGCGATGGATATCGCACATGGACTTCCGTTTGCAAGGCCGATCCGGCTGTATGCCGGAACTTACGATGACATTGTCGATGCGGCGATTATCATCATTACGGCGGGGGCAAATCAGAAGCCGGACGAGACGAGGCTTGATCTCATCCACAAAAATGTGGAAATTTATAAAACAATCATCCCGGAAATCGCAAAGCGAAACTGCGAGGGCATGCTTCTTATCGTTTCAAATCCGGTGGATATTCTCACTTACACAGCGTTAAAACTGTCCGGTTTCCCGGAGAACAGGGTGCTTGGTTCTGGAACGGTGCTTGACACGGCAAGATTAAAATATCTGATCGGGGAACATTTGAAGGTCGACAACCGCAGTGTGCATGCGTTTATCATCGGTGAACACGGGGACAGCGAGCTGGCAGCTTGGTCAAATGCAAACGTTTCCGGTGTGCGGCTCGATGCGTTCTGTGAGATGCGCGGACATTATTTTCACGAGGAATCCGAGAATAAAATTTATGAGGAAGTGAAAAACAGTGCCTATGAGATCATTCAGAGAAAACAGGCAACTTACTACGGAATTGCGATGGCGGTAAAAAGAATCTGCGAGTGTATCATAAGAAACGAGCAGTCCATTCTCCCAGTGTCTTCCATGATGCACGGAATTTATGGTATGGAAGATGTGGTCATCAGTATGCCTGCAATCGTCGGAAAAGATGGTGTGGAGGCAGTTGTGCCGATCGAACTCGATGAGGAGGAACAGGAGCAGTTAAAAAAATCAGCCACGCTTTTAAAAGAATTAAACACTATGATAAAAACCGAACATGGTGTAAAATGAGTGTCGGAAGTTTTCGATAACATGCTTTAAAGACAGGTGTTTCACATGAAGATAAAAATTTTTGCACTGACACATAAAAAATTTGAAGTACCACAAGATAAAATGTACCAGCCGCTTCAGGTGGGCAGGGAGGAAAAAGAGGATCTTGGTTACCTCTGTGACAACACGGGAGACAACATTTCTGCGGAAAACTGTTATTACAGTGAACTGACCGGATTGTATTGGATATGGAAAAATGTACACACATATAAATATGTAGGAACCTGTCACTACAGAAGGTATCTTTTGAATGAGCAGGAGAAAATTTTTACAGAGGCAGAGTATCTGGAGCTTTTAAAGGACTATGATCTGATCACGACCAAAAGGGTGGTGCTGAACAACTCCTATCATTATGGTTTTGCGACAAATCATAATATTCATGCTCTCGATATGACAGGAGAGGTGATAAAAGAACTCTACCCGGAATATTACGATACATTTGTACAGCTCGTGAACGGAACGGAAACGTATTTTGGCAATATGATCGTCACATCGAAAAAATGGTTTGATACATACTGTGAATGGCTGTTTCACATTTTTTTTGAGGTGCAGAAGCGGATCTGTCTGGAAAATGGAGAGGACGATTATCACAAACGGGTGTTTGGATTTATTTCCGAGTTCCTGCTGCTTGTGTGGGTGCGCGTAAATCATCTGAAGGTTTATGAGTGCAAAGTGGGCATGTTAGGAGAAAAGGCAGAGACACGCGAGATGAAAGAACAGCTTGCGAGTTACTTCATTTCTATGGATGTTTTTGGTGCAAAAACGTATTTTGCGGAAATGTTAAAAAAGCGGCCGGATGTTCTGATGGAGGCATCCGACATCACAGGCGAGCTGAAACTTTCCATGCAGATCATTGCAACCATGAATCAGGAATTACAACGGACGGGGCATTGCTATCTGAGAAAAGAAAACCGTTTTCGGGAACTTATCACTTTATTTACGAGATTGAATGCAGTGATACGTGCATACATGAGCGGACAGGTCACAGAGGAGGACAGGCGCTTTTTGATAGAGCAGAGTGTTAGCGAGACAGCAGTAAAAGTCGGTGTTTTTATTCTGCCAATTTCAGCGGAGCAGAAAAAGAAGCTGGAAACTGAGATATTAAAAGATTTGAATGCATAAAAATCTCTTGAAATTTACACTTTTATCTGCTATGATAAATAGGCTGTTTGTGAAACAGATAAGAGAGAATATGCGGCTGTAGTTTAATGGATAAAACATCGGACTCCGACTCCGACGCTGCGGGTTCGATTCCCGCCAGGCGCACTCAATGGCGCGAAGCCGAACCCGGTGTACTTTTTCAAGAAAGTGTTCGCCGTGGTGGTAAACTTCGCGCGGAAATAGCGAAAAATAAAAGCGTCAGGGCTTAGGCTCTGGCGCTTTTGTTATGCCCGGTCGTCTCTCGATAGGGCTCGAGAAATAGAGCCTGCTCAGCTCGGCAGCTATCACCGTTCCTCTCTGGCCTCCTCGGCCGTGTGGCTATTGTTTACGGGTTGCACGGGACTGGCTGCGGCGCCTGCTGCCTTCTTGTCTCGTTTTAAGGTTTTCACATTAAAAACCAGCAAAACTTGTCAGCTATCACTCAGACCGGGCTTGATCTGTTCATTATGCGCACCCCTCTGAATTTTCACGGGCTTGGGACCGTCCTCGGCTTCATTAGTGCCCCGCATTGCTGCGGGTGTTATCTTTCCCCCATGTCTTTGTATATGAGGTCGGTTATGTATGAGTTTGTACTCTGGTAGCCTTTTGACTTGGCCCATGCTGCGATCCGGTCCTTGTCTCCGATCGGCACCGTGATCGGGATCCGGTCCTTGTTTTCCCGCTGCCATGCGTTCTTGTACTTGGTGTGGGCTGCTGCCAGTTCCTCCGGTGTCTTTGTCGCTTTTCTTGCCACTGTATCGCCTCCTTCAAAGTAATTTTATCATATCATGCACACGACAACAACCCGCTACGCTGGCAATATGTCGATGTAGTACGTTTTACAGACTCCTTTGTCGCATGAGTCGCAGATCTTCCAGTTTTTACACCGGAGCAGCTCAGGAACCTGCCAGAGGTAGCCCTCGAATATATCGACGCGGATCTTGTGCCCGGCTGTCAGATATACGCGGTCGCGATCTGTTTTGGTGTTGAACTCCTTAAAAATTCGGTACTCTGTTTCTTTTGCTTTTCTGGTTCCTCTCATAGCCCGCCTCCTATTCCTCCACCTCGTAGCCGTTTTTCTTGGCCCAGTTTATAGCTCCGCGCTTTGTTTTCCAGTTATTCGGTGCATAGTATAAAACGTGGTTATCGTTTACGCTTTTCAGTCCGTAATACTGAGAAGCGGTTCCTTCGTTGATTGTGTACGTTGTGACTTTCATGTGCTGCCTCCTTATTTTCTGCGGTTTTCCTTGTTTCTGATATTATAATACTATATCGTGCACAAGATAACAATACACACACTCACCAAACCTCTGCCGGAGCTTTTGTCTATCTTGCACAAGATATTAAAGCAATAGAGAGCAGCGTCTAAAATGCCCCCAGAACGCAAAAAAGGCGCCCACTCGATAAAATTACCGGGTGAGCGTCTTTGCGTCAATTCTGACCGTCTGTGGCTTATTCTGTGGCCGTTTCCGTAGCTTTGGCAGCCTTTACCTCAGCAGTAGCCTGAACAACTGCCGTCTGGGCTACTGTGGCAGCTACCGAGGCGGCAGCGGTGGCAGCAGTAGTGGCGATCTGTGTCTGCTTTTCCTCAGTGGCAGCAGGCGCCGTTCTTTTATCCTCCCTGACGAGGGTTTCGATCGTAGAAGCGAGCCATTTGTCAAAATCTCCGTAAGCCTCAGCGATCACTCGCTTGGCTTCGTCGGTGATAAGAGCAGTAGCGGTGTCTTTTGCTTTCTGCAATGCTGTGAGCTGGGCCTCTTTGTCGAATTTTCCCTGCGCCTTTAATGCGTCGACGTAGGTCTGGAAGGTTGTCTGTACGGCTTTCGTCACGGCGTCGCTTGCGAGATCCACATACTTGCGGACAGTGGCGTCGTTAATGTTTGCCGTGATTTCCTGCGTCTTTTTTCTCAGCCATGCAACCGCGAAGCCCGAGAGCGCCAGCAGCAGAGGCAAAATAACCATTGACATGAGTGTGTTGAGAGTTTCCTGATCCATTCCGTTGCCCTCCTTATGCTAATTCAAGATCGGAGATTTTCACCCAGCTCGTGATCTCTTTCAAGAGGGCGCGATCTCCGTCAATTTTCTGTACCGTGTATTTTCTGGACTTCACCCAGCTCGGGATCGTCTGGCCGGTTGCGTACTTTGTGGCCGAGCTCTTTACCTTGACCGTTTTGCCCTCCGCAATAGAGCCAGAGGCGGCAGCAGTAGAGGCGCCTGCAATGTCTGAGGCGTTTACCCAGCCGTAAACGGTCGATCCTGATCCATTGACTGCGATCAGGTGATAAGGGTGCTTCGTACCCTCTGCGGTGTCTGTTACCTTTGCTTTTCCAGCCTTGCAGGAAGGACCGCTGGCGGCGTTCGCGCTTGCGTAGTGCTTGGAACCGGTAAAGTTTACAGTATCGCCCTTTGAGTATTTCAGGCCGCCGCCGTTGCCAGATCCAGCGCTGGTTGCCTTGCTGCTGTACTTAGGCACTCCGTAGCCTCTAATATAGCGGCCGTTTACAGCAATTTCGCGATAGCTTACCGAGTCACTCTTGTTGCCCTCGATAATCTTGATCGTGTTGCCTGATACGCTCACTACAATGCCGACATGCTCAGGCCAGCCGGTATCGTCGCCGACTCCGTTGTCGTCCCAGTCGTAAAAAATAACGTCGCCGGTGCTCGGTCTGTATGCGTCATTTTCTACCCATGCGCCGAGCTTCTGGAAAAGCTGGATCATCTGGCCGCAGCCGCACTCGGTCGGGATAATGTCAGTAAGTCCCGTTTTAATAGCCATAGCTGAGACAAAAGTCGCGCACCATGAGTCCGTATATTTTACGGCATAGTTTCTGGCGAGGGGCTTGTGGCTATTGTAAAGATCAATAATTTTCTTGTGGCTGCCGTTGCTTTCCTTGCAGCCCAGATAGGAAACGGCTGCATTGACGTAGCTCTGTCTTAATTCTTTTTCTGTCATTATGGTGTACCTCCTTCATAGTTAGAGCCCGGATCATATTCTCCGGGCTCAGTGTTCTGCTTTTTAGATTGTTCTAACTCCTTTTGACGCCTGATAGTGTCGAGCTTGATCTCGTTCTCAGCCTTAGCCTTCCAAAAATAAAAACCGGTAGCAGCAGAAAGCTCGGTAAATACTCCCGGTATGATGTAGGCGAGCGGCGAGGTGTCGCCGGTTCTCCACATGAGGGCAAAAGAAAAGACCACGATCACGACGGTGGCAGCAGCTACCGCTCGTAATATGGTCTTAGAAAATTCTTTTCTAGGTTTCCGCATTTGATCGCCTCCGATCCGTCTGTATGTTGTGCTCACGTTCGAGGTGTTCGTCAATGCGGTTGTGCGCGCTTTTGGCTGACTCATGGGCTCGGCCGGCTGTGTTACTAATTCCGGCGAGCTGGTTGCTGATCTCGTCGATCCGGCCCTCCAGTCGTTGCACGTCTCTGTTGAGCTGGCCCTCAATACGGCCGACGCTTTCCTTGATGTAGCGCAGGTCCGTTTCCAGAGCTCCGGCGGCTTTCCCGTCTGCTTTGGTTACTGACTGGCGCCCAAAATAGAAAGTAGCGACAGAGAGACAGAGCCCGGCCACCGTGATGAAAATGCTCAGATCTGTCATAGGATCCCTCCTTCCTCAAAAATGCCGGCGGCCTTCAGGCGTCCGATCATGTTGCCGGTCGCTTCCTCCAGTTGCTCGGTTTTTTCGTTCTGAGCCACGGCCTCATATTGCTCGAGTCTGGAGTGCAGCTCGGCGTTAATCTGGGCCATGTTGGAAATTATTGCGTTTTGCAATTCAATAATTTCGAGGTTACTCATTGTCTACCACCTGCCCTTCGGTGGTCTCGAGCGTCTCAATCGCTGCCTGCAGGTCATTGATCTGCTGACGATATTCAGCTCGCTGGGTGCGTGTCGGCTCGTACTCCTCGTCTGTGAGGGCGCCGTCGGCATGTTTCAGAGCCTTATAATCTGTCGCAGCGAGTAACTGCTGTAAGCCTCTGATTTCTGCCTCCATTTCTTCTCTGGTTCTCATGGTTGTGGTCCTCCTTTCCATTGATCTATAAACAGCCTATTAAATAGGCGGTCCATGCTTTGCACGGTTCTGTATGCGTCCCGGTGCGACATGCTGCCACGCCATGAGGCGTAGGAGTGCCGAACCTCGTCGAAGGTCAGGACGCCAGAAGCTACGAGAGCCGCCTGCTTTTTCAGCTTTCGGCGTTCTCTGGTGATACTGTCACGGCACGGCTTTTTGATGATCCGGCCGGTTTCTGTGATATAAAAATGAGTTTTCAAAAATGTAAACCCGTGTTTGAGGTCTACAATTTTTGTTTTCTTCTCATTGATAACTATGCCATATTCCGAGTATATCGCCCGGAGTTTTTCGAGACATTCCTCGAGGTATGCAATGCTATGGTGCAGCAGATAGGTGTCGTCCATATATCTGCCATAGCCACGGATCCTGAGCACTTCCTTCGCGTAATGGTCCGCGCGGTTTGGAAGCATTACGGCGTTAATCTGGCTCGTTTCACTTCCCAGCCCGAGGCCTTTATCGCCGAAGGCAGAAATAAAGCTCATTCCCAGAGCTATGACGCGTGGATCCGTGAAGATCTGCCGGTATATCTCAAAAAGTGGCTCATGCGCCACATTCCCGAAGTAGTCCGAGAAGTCAATCAGAAGTATGCCGCCTTCGCGTCCGTATTTCCTGAAATGCCTCCGCAAGTGAGTCGTCAGTCTGTTGGTCGCGAACTGGGTGCCTTTTCCTTGCTGGCTCGCCCCGTTGTCATAAATCAGGGAGCGGGTGAAAGTGGGGTATATGATGTTGGTGCAAAATGATTTTTGCACAACTCTCTCGGAAAAATGCACGCTTTTGATGTGCCTCAGCTTGCCGCGTTCGCATATATCAAAACAGATAAAGCCGCGGCGTATATCTTTTCCAGCAAGCAGCTCGGCGCGTGTTTTGGATATATTAAAAAGCAGCAAAGAGTTGTACCTCTGGACGCTGGCTTTCCAGTCGACGCCCTTCGAGGCTTCCCTTGCTGCTTCATACAGAGAGTTCAGTGAGGCCACGCGCTCAAAATCATCATATTTCCCGATTGTTTCCTGCCTCTTTTTCAGCCTTGCGGCTTTCCGTCTCTGGTATCGTTGTTCTCGTCTTTCTTCGCTTGTCACAATTTAACTCATTCCTTTGTTATTACCCAGCACGGCTGTCATGCGTTTAATTAGCCGCATAGTACAACGGGTATGAAACGCGGAGAACTCGCACAAACTCCGCGCCATGCAAGCAGCGTCCACCCGGTAGCGTCTGGGCTCTTATTTACGCCTTGACGGCGAGGGTTATTTGCTCCTTCCTTCCACTCTGGCACTGATTTCGTTTTTTCTACTCTGTCTGGCATATAGGTGGAATCAGACCGGGACGTAAAGCTCGTTGCTGGCGTTCCAGTTGTTGGAGTTCCCGTTGTTGTTGACGTTCACGCAATTAGTCGAGTTGCCACTCCTGACAGAAGCGGTCCACCAGTTGCAGCGGCCGCGTGACACTTTTCAGCAAATAACCCGAGTTTATTATCTGGCTCTTATTTTGTCGTTTTTCCTCCAGCCTTTCAGGTCGTCGATCTCTTGACTCAATAAGTTCGTGATTTCTTCGAGGCTTGCGGCCGTGGCCGAAGGCACGCACCTGATAAGGCGGGAGAGTTTTCTCTGTAATTGGTAGCCGTTCGCGATCGCCTTTTGGGCGTATGCCTTACGGCTTGCGAGATCCTGATCGTTCATGGCATAGATACTGTTCGCGGCGATTATGTTGTCGTTCAGCTCGTCAATTTTCTTGATAAGATCCTGACCGATCATAAAGCGCCACTTTTTAGGCACATACCTCTCATTCATAACATAGAGTGTTACAAGATCTTGAAGTTTCTCAGCGTTCGCAAGGACATCGAACGGCGTCTTTTTACGGTTTCTGGTGTATACGTTACTCATTCTATGCCTCCAGTTACCCGGCTACACGAGGTAGCCGGATTTCGAAATTATGCCGCGGCTTACGCCTCGTCAATTCGGAAGCAGACCGGGACGCAAAGCTCGCCGCTGGCGTTCCAGTGGCTGGAGTGCCCGAAGTAGCTGACGTGCACGCAATAAGCCGAGATGCCACTCCTGACAGAAGCGGTCCACCAGGTGCAGCGGCCGCCGCCGTTTCCGGCACCCTTGATACGGTTCAAAAAGCTGTTTGCAAAGATCGGGTACTGTACGCCCTGTCCCTGACTCCAGCCTTTTGTCCCCCAGATAGTTGAGCCGAAAACTTCATACTCGAGAGGAACCCAGAGAGGACCGAGATCCTGCCAGCCCCAGCTCGTGCCGTCAGTGAGCGCGCCGCTTGCGCTGTATCTGTATTCCATGAGGGTGCGCTTGTTGCTGATTACGGCCTTGACCGCTGCCGGAAGGTAGCCATAAAGGGTAGTAGTGAGGAATGTGTGTAGGTTGCTTATCATGTACGGCGAATTATTTGCAGCGTTTCCGTTGTTGTTATTGGTTTCATTCCATTTGACCGTCTGATTAAAGCAGTCTTTACTAATAAAATCAATATGGTGGCTTAGCTGCTGATCGGTGGTTCTGTAATATGTGTCAATACCGGCAACCTGCATTTTCACCGTCTGGCCGTTCATTGTGATAGGAATATAGTCGGCTACATGAATACCGGTAAAATTGTGGGCTTTGATCCTTGCCTTGATCCACGCCCATGCGTCTGAATACTTCGCAATCTCCGGCGCAAAGACAACGGTCAGGTCTCTGCCGACATAGAGGCGATCGTTGTCGGACATGGCTCTCGCGAGCTCCTCGTTTGTAGCTTCGAGATCCTCAGCCAGAGCGACGGCTCCGGTCTTTGTCTGGATTGTAACCTCCAGAGCATTGTCGACGGTCGCAAAATATTCCTGCGTAATGGTCGAAGGCGTCAAGCCGTTGTACGGCGGTAAATAGTCGGCCACGTTTGCGATCGCGATCGAGTAGAGGACCGGAGCAGCAGCCGGGTGTAATTCATCAACCGCATAAATGCCGATCTCATTCACATAATAGCCAGCGGAGAGCTCAGCGTTTGAGACGAGTGCCGTCAATTTTACGCAGGTATCGGTCGCCATTTCAATTTTAGAAAACGGGATCTCCTGTTTCTGAGCTTTGAGAGTAGAGCGGGCCTGCAGGCTGGCTCTGGTTTTCTCTGAGTCTGAATAGGTGCCGGATCCGGTCACCAACTTGGTGAACTTGATCTTTGCGGTTCCGGCGGTTGTGGCTGCCAGTAAGGCGGCGCCACCGTTTGTCATTACTGCATTGTTAAAA
>ERZ826051.617-NODE-617-length-39610-cov-8.552977_pt1 | contig 39610 bp, 31 predicted proteins | sample MGYA00519928_ERZ826051 | MGnify/ENA primary metagenome ERZ826051 (study PRJEB31778, sample SAMEA3449219) | human gut metagenome | biome: human gut; feature: human-associated habitat; material: faeces | place: United Kingdom | collected 2010/2012 ...
CATGATGATACAGTCATAATCCCCTGTGGCGATACGGCTTACAAACCGTCTCCGACGTGGCTTTTCAAAATCTTTGTTCGTTGCAACTAAAATATTGGCATTAGGATAAAGCCGCATAAACTCTGTCGCCCACTGTTCTAAGGTATGGTTCGGTACTGCAATCAACGGCTTGTTACATACTCCCAGCCGTTTTCTCTCATAGGCAATAGCACAGGCTGTCATGGTCTTACCGGCTCCTACCTCATGCGCCACCAGAAGATTCCCGTCACTGTAAATACCCATGGCTACCGTGTCACGCTGGTGTTTTCGCAGAGTAATGGCATCATTCATATCCGGCAGCATCAGGTCATCCCCGTTGTAGGTTCTGGGACGGATGTTGTTAAAGCGGTCATTGTAAAGCTGCGTTAATGCAGCCCCTCTCTCCGGTTCTGCAAACAGCCATGATTCAAACTCCATTTTGATCTGTGCCTGCTTCTCCCTTGCAAGCAGGGTTTCCCGCTTGTTCAGCACATACCGCACCTTTTCTTCCCCTGTCACCGGGTCCTCATACTCCTGCCTGTCACGGACTTCCACCGTTTTCAGGTTCAGGGTATATTCCATAATCTCGTAGGCATTCAGTCGTTCTGTCCCGTAGGTTTTATTTGCGGCAATGGAATCTCTCTCGGCCCTCTTTTCAGTAATGAAATAGGTTCCTGTATATTCCGCAAACTCGATATGGATATTGCTGTCCCTGTTATGCTTGCTCGTTGCAAACTTCTCATACATAAAATCCTGATAATATTTCACCGGTATCCATGTAGAGCCAAGCACGAAACTGATGTCCTCCGGCTTTAACGGTTCCGGCTGTACCTTCTTTAGTGCCTCCACGTTCCGCCCAAACCACTCCGGGTACTCCTCTTCCGCCAGGACAGCCTGCGCCAGTTTATCCTTTACGTAGCCGCTTAAATATTCCTCTGCAAGCACCCAGCCGGACGTGGCATCTCCTTGCCGCCACTTTGCCGGATCCTGATATACACGCTCCCCCAGTTCCTCCAGAATATCCTCCTTGCTGCATATCTGCCCGTCCTTACGGTACAGATACTGCATATAATCAAGGTCAAACTTCCCTTTTGCATTCATGGTAATGCGCAGGGCTTCCTCCACATTGTCTGCTGTTTTTGGCATACTCTTTGGACGGATCGTGGCCTTATGGAATACTGCTGTCTTTTTGTACTCGCCTTTTACCTTTTTCCCATGCTCGTCCTTTACTTCTTCCTCAATGGAACGTAAAAGCGGAGAATCTGCATCCTTGGAAAATGCCATAACATTCCCCTGCAAATTGAGATACCCATATTTTTTTATATAACTGTCATACTCCCGGTTCAGACGGTCTAATAATTCTTTCAGTCTCTTTTCATACTCCATGGTGGGCAATTCCCACCCCAGTTCAGGATCGCCGTGAAGCTGGAAGTCCATCAGTTCCCGCAGGGCATCCCGAATGCGGAGCATTCCGTCTACCCTCTCTGCCTTCTTCCCGGTCAGCTCCTGACGGTACATCCGGGAATCTTCCCGGTAATAGAAAGCGTCCCCCACCTTGGTATAACTGTAATTCTTCACATCCGGCGTTGCTGGAAGCCACTCTTTGATAACCGTGTCTTTGTCCTCCGATAGTTCACTTGCCGGTTCCTCATACTGCCCATGGAGCCTGCCTGCTGCTTCCTCCAGCAGTTCACTTAAAGTTTTATCCGGGTATGGCTTGCATGTTACAAAATCATGGCTTCCATACATACCGGTTTCCTGTGCCATGGTTCCCAGCACCATCTCCGGGTGATCCAGAAAATACTGGTTGACCGTGAAGCCTTCCTCGGTCCGGCCGGTTTGGGTCCAGTCCGGGGCGATGTCCAGCGGGCGGTCCCGCTTTTGCAGAAACAGGATGTCGGACACCACATCGGTCCCGGCATTGGCGCGGAAAGCGTTGTTGGGCAGGCGGATCGCCCCCAGCAGCTCGGCCCGCTGGGCCAGATACCGGCGCACGGTGGAATCCTTGGCGTCCATTGTGTAGCGGCTGGTGACAAAGGCCACCACGCCGCCGGGGCGCACCTGGTCCAGCGCCTTGGCAAAAAAGTAGTTGTGGATGTTGAAGCCCAGCTTGTTGTAGGCTTTGTCGTTCACCTGGTACTGGCCGAAAGGGACGTTACCGATGGCAAGGTCATAGAAGTCCCGCCGGTCGGTGGTCTCAAAGCCCGCCACGGTGATGTTAGCCTTGGGGTAGAGCTGCTGGGCAATCCGCCCGCTGATGGAATCCAGCTCCACGCCGTACAGCCTGCTCCCGGCCATGCTCTCCGGCAGCATCCCGAAGAAATTACCCACGCCGCAGGACGGTTCCAGAATGTTGCCGGCGCGGAAGCCCATCTGCTCCACGGCCTCATAGATGGCGCGGATGACGGTGGGGCTGGTATAGTGGGCGTTGAGGGTGGAGGCCCGCGCCGCAGCGTATTCCTCTGGGGTCAGCAGTTCTTTCAGTTCCGAATACTCGGCATCCCACGCGGGTTTGTCCGGGTCAAAGGCATCCGCCACGCCGCCCCAGCCCACATAGCGGGACAATACCTCCTGCTGTTCCGGCGTGGCCTGCCCGGTGGTCTCTTCCAGATATTTCAGCAGCTTGATCGCCGCCACATTGGCCTGGTACTTGGCCTTGGGGCCGCCCTCGCCCAGATGGTCGTCGGTGATGCGGAAGTTCTCGGCGTTGCGGCGCAGGTTGTCCCGGTACTCCTGATAGGCCGCCTGTTCGGCTGCCCTCTGGTTGGGGAAAGTCTGCCACTCACCGTTCACCGGGATGGCGACCGGGTGATCCGGCTTTTCCTCCGGCTGCGTGTCCGGCGTCGGTTCAGGCGGCGTGGGTTCCGGCCGGTCAACGTGCAGCCGTTCCACCACCACGTCATAGGGAAGTCCGTTTTTGTCACCGGGGTAGACGGCCACCGTCTCGGAGTGGAACGCCGGTGCCTCAGCGGCTTCTTCAATGGGCTTGGCGGTTTCGGCAGGTTCTTCCACGTCGGCAGGGGCTTCCTGCTCCTGCACAAAGCCGTCCAGCTGGCGGGCATATAGCCCGCGCAGCAGCGGCGCGACCTCATCCCAGCGGAAGAACAACATGGCCAGTCGTTTTTCGTCCGCGTCCAGCACTTCCAGCTCGATGCCTTCGGGTATGGTGCGGTAGTCGGCGGTGTCGCCGGTCTCCAGCTCCATCGTCTCGATGATGTCAGGATAGGCCCGGCTCAGCCACAGGGCGACCTCCCGGTTGCTCTTGCCGGTGCGCATCAGTTCGGAAAGCTCCGCCTTGTCCGGCGCGCCGATGAGGCCGTGGACCAGTACGTCCCGCAGGTCCTGGTCCGCCGTGTCGGGGTTGACGGGCAGGAACTCGGTGTAGAAGTCGTTGCGATTGTCTGCCCGCAGAAGCTGCTCGAACCGCTCCCTGCTCTCGGCCCGGTAGATGGGATAGCTCATGCCGGTGGGCAGCAGCTGCACCGTATCCTCCCGCAGCTCGGTGATCTGGTGAGCGCGGTCATCCAGGTAGACGGTATCGCCCACGTTGTAGACCGGGGCGGACGGGTCGTAAGCGGTGCGCTCCGGGATGGCGCCCCGGATGGCGGCATATTCCTCGTCCGACACCGTGATGTCGATCTCATGGGTGGGTTCGCCGCTGCCGATGGTGAGGGTGTCGCCCTCGCGGGTGATGGGCTGGCCGGATAAGTCCGGCAAAGGCGGTTTTGCCGCTGCCTCGGCCTGTTCCTCGGCCGCGACGGCCTCCACATCCCGCATGACCTGCTGGATGAATGGATCACGGTTCAGCTTTTCCGGGTCCACCACCTGGCCGTTCACGATGCCGCGCTCGGCCAGGGCCTCCCGGATGGCGATGGGGTCGATGTTGTCAAATCGGTCCTGCTCCGCCTCGGTGTAGAACCGATCTTCCTTGATGAGTTGGGCGATCCGGCGCTGCACCTTGGGCCAGGGTACGTCGCCTGCCGCGCCATCCACCGTCACAGGCAGGGCCGGGAGATCATCGCCGTACTCCTGCCGCAGCCAGGCGGCGGTATCCTTTTCACGGGCATGGTCCTTCATGTAGCGGACAACCGCGTGCCTACTTTCAATATTGCCGTTCCATTCCTGGATGGCGGCGTCGATCTCCGCCTGGGTCAGCGCCCGGCGCACAGGTTCCGCCTGCGCAGCGGGTTTGGGCATAGAAAAAGCAGAGGGCGTTTTCACACTCTCTGCTTCGTCGATTTTATGGATTTGTTCCGCTTCGGAGAGGAACAGGTTTAAGGTCAGCTGTTGATAAGTTCCGCCAGCAGGATCTCCTCCGCCTGGGCCTTGCAGGTGTTCATCAGGCCCACCCACTGCATGGGGTCGCTGGCTTTCAGCTGCTCCGTCGCGCCCGCTGCCTCCGCCAGCCGGGGCATCATCTGCTCCAGACGGCTGTTCGCGGTCTCGTCGATCTCCCGAAGGTGCGGGTACAGCTTCTCGCTCATCAGCAGCTGGTTGTAGAGGATGGGCCGGTGTTCCTTCAGGTACGCTTTGCGCATCCTGCCGTACTTGCCCAGGGGCTTCTCCGGCTGTTCGGACAGCTTCAGGTCGGGGATCAGGTAATCGCCGTTCCTCGTGTAAGTCAGGTTCTTTTCCATGTGTGGCACTCCTTTCCGCGCCCTTGGCGCGCTCATAGTTCTGGATGGTGACGCCGATCTGCCGCAGTACCTGCTGGTTTATCTGGCTGACCGCCGTGCCCAGCGCCCCCACGGTGGCGGGGGTGTTGAAGTCGAAGATCGCCATGAAATCCTCATGGCTGAAATACTGCTCCGGCTCCAGCCCACAGCGGGACATCAGGGCATAGGTGATGCTGACAGCGGCGGTGGATTTGAACTGGACTTCGATGTTGTACTCATCGTACTCCTCCAAAAAGGAACCGTCAACGATAGGGAGAATATCCCGCCGGTGGTCGGCCCAGTATTCCTCCGCCAGCTTGGCGGCCACATCGGCCAGCTGCTGGGCCAGGTCGTTGCTGCTCACATCGTAGTTGCGTTCCAGCATAGCCGACAAAGGCCCAATGTGCCGTTCCTCCAGCTGCCACAGCCAGGGGGTGCGGGAATGTTCCCGCGTGCCGGTGTCGGAAATATCGAACACATAGCGCAGGCGGGGGCGGTCCCCGGAATCGTCCACCAGGGCGATGCCCTTGGAGCCGCGCCGCACATACCGGCCCATTTTTTCATTCCATAAATCATACTCCGCGCAGGCGGTAGCATCCGGGCGCTGGGCATAGATCATCATTTGTTCATGGAACGGGTACTTGTAGAGGCGGGCGGCAGTAGTGAGAAAGGCCGTCCATTCCTGCCAGCTGCCCACAAGCTGGGTCGCCACCTTATCAGCCATTTGCGCATACATTTCTGCTTTGGTTGGCATGATTTTCTGTCCTCCTTTCAATTTTGGGTAAAAGATAAGCAGGAAACCTTTGAAAAGATTTCCTGCCGGGTGATACTACTGTGAAAGTAATGGTTATTTAAATGTTAATGATTTCTACAAACTGGAAGTTGTCTTAGAGTTTTAATACGGCAATTAGCTCTTCTCCGTCCTTTTCTCCGGTCTCTATAAATCCAAAAGAGGCATACAAAGATTTGGCAACTGCGTTTTCTGGCTCATATGACAGCCAACAGAAATCGGCTTTACCACAGGGAAATGTTCTGATAAATCTTAACGCAAGTTCTACCGCCTGTTTTCCATATCCCCTGTTTTGATAGTTCTTATCTATCATCAATCTCCACAGGTTATAATTCCCGTCTGCTATGGCAGGTGCATCTTTCCAATAATCATCTTTGTCATAACCAATCATCACAAAACCGACTGGGTTATTACCTTCAAAAATTCCAAATGGAAAAGCATACCCGTTGGATGTAATAGCGGTATACGCTTCAATAATACTAATATCATTACTGGCGACAAAATTTTTCTGACTATCTGAGACATTTAACTTTAGAATATCCCAGATATTTTCGCCATTTATTTTTTCCAGATGAATCATTCTATTTACCTCCACAAGCTCTAATTTGGCTTTATTATACTACATCCCCTTACTTTTGAAAATAAATGAATTGTAAATTTAGGAAAGGCTGTTACTCATCGAAATCCGGGTACAACTCCAGCTCGGCAAACTCAGAATCACTCATATCCTGGAGCTTCTGAAGGGCGCTGTCCGTCAGCTCCCGCAGTTCCGTTTCCTCCGGGGTGAGATAGCCGCGCATCTCCGTCAGGGCCTCGATCAGCCCGGTACGGCTTCCGGTGTTGTAAATGCACATCAGGTTTATTTCTTCAAAAGTAAAGTTGTTCATATCAAAGTTCCCTTTCTGCGCTCTTTTTAGGCGCTGTCTTTTTGTGTTCGGTTTTAGGTTGGCTTTTCAGCTGCTCCACAACGGATTTCTTCTTGTCCCGCTCCTCCCGGTGGGCGGCGGCAGCCAGGTCCATCAGGGAGATGGGCTGGCCGCTGCGGGCCTGCTGTTCCAGCTGGGCCACCGTCTGCTCCTTGGAGCCGTTGTTGATGATACCGTCGATCATGCCGTAGTCATCCTCCACGGCCATCTCCGTATTTTTCAGCGGGTTGTCCGGCAGGAAGCCGGGAACCTCGGCAAAACCGAAGCTGTCGCAGTAATGACAGGATACCTTGCCGTCCCGCTTGATGGCAACGATGTCGCTGACGCTCATGGACGGGTGGCGGTAGTCGGTGGGGTGTTCGTTGTTGAAGCGGTATTCAAGATTGTCCAGCACGCTGCCTTTCAGGTCGCCGGGGGCCAGCGGCGCGGTGTAGACCAGATCATAATTGTCCCGCTGCACCGTCTGCCCGATGGACTTGATCCATTCCAGCCCCTCATAGCGGATGTCCCGCAGCTCGTCGGTGTGCTTCACCTGATAAATGGCAAAGCAGTCGCCCTTGTGGTCGAGGAACGCCTGCTCCCGTTCCTGCTGGTGGTCCATACGCTCCTTGACCTGGGCATCGAAAGCCGGGCTTTCCTCCCATTCCTCGCGGGTGACGGCGAAGATCCCGTCGTGGGCGTCCAGGTCGGCGGTATCAAAAGCCATCGCCGGGTTCTCGCCCTGCTGGATGATGTAAACGGTCAGGTCGCACTCCATCAGCTCATAGGCGCGTTCTTTGGAGAGGGGCAGAAGGTCCCCGTCCAGATAGCCGCACTTTTCCAAATCGTCCTGGGTCAGCGCCGGGTCCGGCATGGGGTATTCGTCCAGATGCTGCTCCGGGGCGTCCGGCAGCATGGTAGTTTCCGGGGCGGCGGCCTTGGCCGCTGCCTGCATCTGCTGGACAGCCGCCTCCTGCAAGGTCTCAATCATGGACAGCGGCGCATACTGGATGGATTGGCCGCCCATGTCGTGCATCTCGCAGATTTTCAGCGCGGCGGTGGACAGGGGCAGCTCCGGCGCGTCCAGCTGGCCGCCGTCCAGCTGCTTCCTGGTGGCGGCGTCGTAGAGCGTGTAGTCCCAGCCGGTGTCGCAGGGCTGAACATGAAGATAGGTGGTATCGTCCAGCACCAGCAGGGCCTCGCGGTACTCGGCGCTGGGCGGGGTGCTTTCAGTATCGAAGGATACCGGGAATTCCTTATCGGAGTTCCACGCAGTATCTACGCCCATCGCCATCGCTTCATCCGCCATTTTCACAAGGTTGGGGTCAGGTTCCGGCACCAGCTGCTCCAGACGATCCAACAGCTCGGCAGCTTTTGTGGCCGCTTCTCCAGGTTCATTTTCATCGGCAATTTCCTGGAGCCAGTCCCGAACACCGCTGGCATCCCCACTGCGGAGCGCAGCGGTCAATTCCCGCAGCGCATCCTCACGATTGTCCACCTGATCCCGGTATTCATAGGTATCGTAGTCAAAAGAAAACTGGTCGATGTCGGCTGCCAGCTGCTCGATAGGGTCCCGCTGCGGTTCCGGGACAGCAGTCAGGTCAATGCCGCGCTCCTTGCAGATAACCTTATAATGCCGGTCAATGTCCGCGATCAATTCCCCGGCGGCCTTGTTGATGGTCTCCAAACTGGCCCGCAGCTCCGGCAGCTCTTTACCCTGGCTCCAGTTGGCGATGTAGCCGAAGCTGTTCTCGCCGGTCTGGATACCGTAATACTGGCAAACCGCGTAGGAAATGCTCTCGGCCTCCACCTCCTCGGTGTTGCGGTCTTTCTTCTTGGGCGGCTCCTTGTCACCGGCCCTGACCGCTTCCTCCTGGACCTGGGCGTAGTTGTGCAGCTTGCTGTGGGCGATCTCATGGACGGCGGCGGAAACGGTCTGCACCTCGCTCATGCCTGCCCGGATGGCGATGCGCTGCTGGTCCGGCGAGAAAAATCCATCCATGTTGGCAGCCATCGCCTCCACGGAGAGCGGCACCGGCGCGGACCGGCGCAGGGCCTCCATGAAAGCCTCGTAGTTCTGGACGTTCCCGGACAGGGGGGACGCCAGCTCCGGCAGCGGTTTGCCGTCTGTCTGGCTTACATCGAACACCTTCACCGGGCGGAACATGGGAATCTCAACTTCCCGTTCCTCCATGACCGCCTTGCCCTCTGCGTCCAGGATGGGGGCCTTGGTGTCCGGGTCCAGCTTCTGTTCCTCGATCTTTTTCTTGAACGGCGTGGGTGCGATGATGGTGATGCCATGCTCACCGCGCTTCACATGGCGCTCAAACTGATTTTTCCACTTGTTGTATCCGGCCACCAGCGTGGCGTCCGGCTTCTGCATATAGATGAGCATGGTGTTGTTGACGGAGTAGCGGTGGAACCGGGACATTACGGACAGGTAGCGCATATACTTTTCGCTCTCGAACAGCTCCTTGATACCCTGTTCAATGCCCGCCGTGATTTGCTGCAACCGTTCCCGGTTGGTGGGTTTGTCAGCCATGATGTTCACTCTCCCTTCTATGGCCGAAATTTCAGCGGTGTGTTCTGCGATCCACTGGTCCTGTTCCTCGGTGCTGCTGTCGAGAAAGGTGTCCAGCAGATACGCCATGTAGTCTTTTTTCTGGATGGCCTCCAAAAAGCGCAGGTGCGGGTCCTCGTCCGGCGTCCTGGGGGAATAGTCGGCCTCCCATTTTCGGAGCAAGTGGTAGTAGTCCGTCAGGACGCGCCAGCCGTGTTCCCGTTTTTCTTTCCGCACCTGCGCCTCGGATTTTTGCCGGACATAGCTTCGCCGGGGCGGGGCCTTGCTGTCATAGGAAAGGCCAAAATCTTGGGCCAGTTTTTCGGCGGCCTCCTTGGGGGACAGGCCATAGAGCCGGACGGTGAAGTCGATCACGTCGCCGTCTGCGCCGCAGCCAAAACAGTGGAAACGGGTGTCCACCTTCATGCTGGGGTGGCGGTCATCGTGGAAGGGGCAGCAGGCCATGCCGCCACGCCCCACCGCGATGCCGTAAAGCTCCGCCGCCTCTCTGGCGGTGACGGACTGTTTTACGACTTCAAAGACGCTCTCGCCCATGCTCACTTGCCGCCCGCTTTGGGGACGGGCGGTTTGTACCCGGCAGCCTTGGCCCGTTCGCTGGCGGCCTTGCGGCGCTCGGCGCTGTACGGCTCCCGCACCGACACGCAGCGTTTGGGCACCGTAAAGGTCTGGCGGTCCTTTTTCACGATCTGGTCCGGGTACTTCTCCGCCAGCCGCCGCAGCTTTTCCAGCAGGCGCGGGTCGTGAGAATAGACCTCGGCGGTGGCCTCGGCCTGGTTGTAGAGGATAATCGTTTCCTGTTCATACAAACTCAGTTTCATTTGCCGCCGCCTTTCTGCCGGTCAAAATCCAGCTTGAAATTGACGTACTGGCCGGTATCCTCCAGCACCACGGTGGCGTCATAGGTCTTGCCGCTTTTCTCGGAGTACAGCCCGGTCACATGGGCGCGGCCATCTTTCAGCAGCGCCGCCACAATGGCCTTGGTGGGCTGCTTGCGCTTCGCTGCCCACCAGTTGCTGTTCTTCCAGATCGCAAATTTGCAAGATTGGTCCTGACAGAAGAAGCCTTTTTGCATTTCTACAATTTCACCGCCGCAGCGGGGGCATTTGCCCACCACCTCGCGGGGCGGGGCAAACAGGTACTCGCTGCCCTTGATGACCTGATAAGTCCCCACCAGCTCCTTCAGCATGGCGGTGATCTCGGCCATGAAGTCCTCCGGGGCCAGCTCGCCGCGCTCGATCTCACCCAGCCGGTACTCCCACTCGGCGGTCAGCAGCGGGGATTGCAGCTGCTCCGGCAGGACGGTAATCAGGGAAATGGCGTCGTGGGACGGCATGAGCTGCACGGTTTTCTTGCTTTTATTGCGTTCCAGAAAGCCGGTGGACACCAGCTTTTCCAAAATCCCGGCGCGGGTGGCGGGGGTGCCCAGCCCCTTGCGCTCGGCATCCTCCGGCATATCGTCTTTCCCAGCGGTCTCCATCGCGGAGAGTAAGGTGTCCTCGGTGAAGTGCTTGGGCGGGCTGGTCTTGCCCTCCTTGACGGCGGCCCCCGTGACCGGCAGCTCCTGGCCCTCGGCCAGCTCCGGCAGGGCCTTGTCCTCGGTTTCTTTATCCGGCTCCGCATTTTTCATGCTGGCCCGGTAGGCGGCGTCCAGCGCCCGCCAGCCGAACTGCTTCACCGTGCGGCCCTTGGCGGTAAACTCCGCACCGGCGCAGTCCACCGTGACAGAAGTTTCATCATAGATATAGGGAGGGGCCACGGCACACAGCAGCCGCAGGGCCACCAGCTCCAGAATGGTCCGTTCGCCCACCGGCAGAGCGGACAGGTCAGCCTCCCGGATGTTCCGGGTAGGGATCACCGCATGGTGGTCGGTCACTTTCTTGTCGTTGATGACCGCCGCCGCATCGCAGGAAATGGCGATGCCTTTGCGGAACAGCATGGCGTTGGCGACCAGATTCACCAACACCGGCAGGCCCTCGGCCATGTCGGAGGTCAGGTAGCGGCTGTCCGTCCGGGGATAGGTGCATAGCTTCTTTTCATAGAGGTTTTGTAGATAGTCCAATGTCTGCTGGGCGGTGAACCCCAGCAGGCGGTTGGCGTCCCGCTGGAGGGTGGTCAGGTCATAGAGGGCGGGCGGCTTCTCAGATTTGTCCCTGCGCTCCACCTGTTTGACCGTCACCGTGCCGCCCTGACAGGCGTTTTTCAGTTGTTCGGCATCGGCTTTCTTGTCCATGCGGGCGCTGGCAGCGGTAAAACCGGGCAGGTCCAGAGCCACGGTATAAAACGGCACCGGCTTGAAGGCGTCGATCTCTGCCTCCCGCTGGACGATGAGGGCCAGCGTCGGGGACATGACCCGCCCGATATTGAGGGTGCGGTGGTACAGCACCGAAAACAGCCGGGTGGCGTTGATGCCCACCAGCCAGTCAGCCTTGGCCCGGCAGAGGGCCGCCTGGTGCAGCCCGTCATAGTCCGCGCCGGGGCGCAGGTTGGCAAAGCCCTCCCGGATGGCGGAATCCTCCATGCTGCTGATCCACAGCCGTTTCATGGGCTTCTGGCAGCCCGCCAGGCAGTAGACCGTGCGGAAAATCAGCTCGCCCTCGCGCCCGGCGTCGCAGGCGTTGACTACCTCGGTCACGTCCTCCCGCCGCAGCAGGGTCCGCAGCACGTCAAACTGATCCCGCTTGTCCTTGGCGATGGTGAAGCGCCAGGACTCCGGCAAAATGGGCAGGTCATCATAGCGCCACTTGGCGTAGTCGGGGTTGTAGGCGGCGGCGTCCGCCAGCCCGGCCAGATGCCCCAGGCACCAGGACAGCAGCCAGCCGCCGCCCTCCAGGTAGCCGTCTTTGCGGGTAGCAGCGCCCAGCACGGCGGCCAGGGATTTTGCCACAGAGGGCTTCTCAGCGATCACCAATCGCATCTTCCTCTACCTCCATTTCTTCGTTGGATTTTTTCAGTTTTCTGGAAACGCTGTTGCCATCGTCCAGAAGGCAGTCATAACCGACGTTGTAATCATAGCGGTACAGCTTTCCCAGCAGGTCGTTGATGATGACCCGGCAGGCCAGCAGCACACGCGCCTTATCTACCTGCATGAGCTGGTAGCGGCGGTAATCGCTGAAATATTCCTCGCGCTGGCGGGTCCGGGCGGCGGTTTCCTCCATCAGAATGTCGATCACGTCCTTGTCGCCGTCCTCTTTCGCGCCCTCCACATAGTTCAGCATCTCCATCACCATCGGGAAGCTCTGCTCATCCATCGGGGCTTCCTCTTTGAGATAGCCGATCAGGGCGCAGAACAGGAACCGGGCCGCTGTCTGCTCTGGCTCGGTCAGGGCGGAAAGCGTTTCCTGCCCGCTGGGCAGAAGTTTGTTTCGGACAAAATCGTGGACCTCGCCGCGGAACAAGTGGCGGATGGCGTCAATGGACAGGGGCGGTTCAGCGGGTTCGTCCTCCACTTCAAATTCATAGGGGTCTTTCTGGCCCGGTTTTTTGCGCACCTTGGCGAGCGCCGTGCAAATGATGTCGCCGCCAAAATAGACGCCGAAGCAGATCAGGTCGAACACAATGAGAAATTGAATAAAGGGGTTCATTTTGCTTTCCTCCTTTCACGCAGCCACGCAGTCAGTTCTTTGTGGCAAAAGCCCACGCAGGGCTGGCCGGGGCGGTAGTTTCCACAGCCATAACAGGGGTGGCCGGGAGATAAAGAGGGAGGACGGGAAGCTGCCTTCCCGCCCTCCGGCCTGCGTGTCATCATGGGTTCAAAGGGGCTGTCGGTAAACCGGGTCATTTGGCCGGGGTCTCGCTTTCCTCGTCGCCGCCCCCGTCGGCGTCCTCCGGCTCAGTCTCCCAGGTCTCATCCTCCGGGAGTTCCTCGTCCTCGCCGTAGTCATAATCATCCAGGTTATCGCTGCCCTTGGTCTTGGGTTTCTGTTTGATGAATTTGAAATAGACCAGCGCACCGATGCCGCCCAGCACGGCCAGCACCACCAGCAGCATCGCCGGGTTCAGCCCAGCCGGTTCCTGTTCCGGCTCGGTTTCTGTCTCCGGGTCAGGGGTGGGTTTCGGCTCCTTGCCCATACACTCCGCCATATTCACGGCGCACACTGGGCAGGCCGTATTCACCGCACCGGCGGCGCATTTTTCCGTGCAGTTGCAGACAGCGGGCGTTTCCTGTGTAGTCTCGCCGTCCTCCATCAGCGCCATCAGGTCGGCCTCGTCCACCTGGTTTAAGAAGTGGACGGCGGTTTCCTTGTCCTCGTTGGCGCGGTCGATGAGGATATAGAAGTAGTTGCCCGCCTTGGTGGTGACGGTGATGAGCTGCTTGTTGCCGCCGAAATCATCCACCAGGGCGGCGTTGCCCTCCGAGGTCAGGGGCGGGCTGTCCTCGGTTTCCTCCACCACCACATTGCTGTCATTGGTGGCGTCCGCCGCAGGGGTAGCCGCCGGCGCAGGGTCGGTGCCCTGGGCAAAGGCGGTCACAGAAAAGCCGCCCATCAGCACCAGGCAGGTGCAAAGGGCGGCAAGGGTTCTACAAATTTTCTTATTCTTCATGGGGCATATCCTCCTGTTCGGAATCAGCGGGAACCGCCGCCCGGCCGGGCACCATGCCGCCCGACAGCATGGCGTTCAGCTGGGCCGGGGTCATGCGCACAGCGCGCACCATCTGGACGATCTCCAGGTTCTCCGCCTCGGTTTTCTGCGCTTCCAGGGCCTTCAGCTTTTCCTGCTGTTCCGCAATCTTCTCGCGGGTCTTAGCGATTTCCTGGTCAATGCGCTGGATTTTGTTCTTAGCCATAGTCAATCACTCCTTCATAAAAAATGTTCACCAGTTCATCAGGCCGTAGCCCTTGATGCACTCGTAGGTCAAAGAGTAGCTCTTGATCTTGCAGGCGTCGCCGGAATTGCCCTCCACGGTGTAGACTTTGCTGCCGTCGGTGCCGACAACGATCCCCACATGATCGGCCCGGCCGTCCAGGTCCCAATCGAAGAAGATGGCGTCGCCGGGGGCGATGTTGGCATAATCCCGCCCGCCCCATTGTCCATGTGACTGGAACCAGGGGATGCCCTGGGACTGGCAGGCCGAAAAGCGCGGCTCAGATAGCCCCATCTGGCCGTAGCACCAGGAGACAAAGCAGGCGCACCACTCCACGCGGGAGGTAAAGCCGTACCAGCTCCAGTAGGGCTGGCCGCCCACGTTGCCCACCTGGCTCTTGGCGATGTCCACCACCGCCTGGTTGCCGGGTCGGGTTCCGTTTACAAACTCCACACCGGCCAAACTCTCGGAATCGCTGGTGTCGGCGGACCCGCCGCCGAAGATCAGCGGCTTGTTGCCCAGCGTCTGCCGGTACACCTGGTACATCTCCAGTTGGTCCGGCGTCAGCAGTTCAGAGGCCACGGAAGATATAGGTTTGCTGGTGAGGGTCACATTTAAGATGTAATAGTTGTAGGGGACCTCGACCGTGTAGCTGTTGCCCTCGCTGTCCGTCCGGGTTTCGGTGCGGTAGCGCATCTCCACTTCCTCGGTCAGCGTCAGCTGGTACTGCGCCGCGAAGATACGTTCCAGCTCCGCCTGGGCGCTTGCCCGCGTGTAGCCCTGCAAGACGGCGGACAGATAGGCCGCCAGCTCATGCGGGTCGTGGCCGATCATGTCCAGGTCATAGCGGTACTCGTCGTAGCCGGGGTGGCTGCTCTCGATGTTGTCGATCTCGGCTTGCAGCGCGGCCTCCTTGGCGGCGTAGTCGGCCTCCACCGCCACCAGCTCCGGGTCATCGGAGGGGTAGGTGGTGCCGGAGATCGCCGAACCGATGCTCTGCGCCATCATGGAACAGGAGGACATGGTGTTGAGCAGCAGGCAGACCAGCAGGAAAATCGCCAGCACGATGCCAAAGCCCTTTTTGTGGCGCATCACATAGGCCCCGGCCTGCTGGGCTTTCTCCTTGACCGTCTTGGCCGCCTTGCCGGTCTTTTGGGCGGCACCGGCGGCGCTCCCGCCGGACTGTGCGGCCCGTTTGGCGGCGGCGTACTGTTTCTTGATTTGCTGTTTCTGCTGCCAGCGGGACAGTGGATTACTGGCTGCCGCAGGGTTTTCATAGACGGATTTCTGGAACAGCGCCTCGATGTTGGCCTTTTCCAGCTTCCGCTCGGCCTGGGCGGCCTTGCGGTAAGGTTTCAGTTTGTGGCTGCGGTAGCCCTCCCGGACCAGATGCACGCCGGTCTCTACGGCTTCCTCGGACTTGTGGGCGCTCTCCACGCCCACGTTATCGTCCTCGGTCTTGCGGATCTCCTGATGGAGCTTACCCGCCACCGCGTTGCCCGGCGCGTCCCGCACCGTATGGGACAGTTTGGAGGGCGGCCGGGGCTTATCCTCCAGCACCAGCTTGGTCGTGACCTTGCCGGTCTTGGGGTCCACCTCGGCCCGCTTGACCTGCTTTTTCGGGATTTTTGCCTGCGCCTTATCCGCTTTGGCGGCGGCCTTTTCCGCCTTGCGGATGGGCTTCTCCAGCGCCGGGTCCGCCCGTTCTTCCTCCGTAAAGCGCAGGCGCGGTTCCTTAATCAAACCATTCCCCCAGCATGAGGGAGGCCGCCATGCTGGAAAGCTCCGCATAGGCCGCCAGCCCCAGCGGACCCACAAAGCGGCACTCGGTCAGGCAGGCGTAGAGCTGGGCCACCACGTCGGCCAAAATCTGGACCTCGGTGCCCTCCAGCACGGCACCTCCGGCCTGCCCGCGCTGGACCTTGGCGGCGCACAGAATCTCCACCAGCCGCAGCAGGCCAATTTCGCCGGTTTCAGTCAGTTCAGCGGCCTGGTCCGCCGCCGTGCGGCACTCGGAAACGGCGTCCGCCATCGCCGTCAGCAGCGCGGTGCGCTGGGTTTCCAGCGCCCGGTCCAGAAACATCATGTGGTCGTTATGCAGAATTTCGGGTTTCATCGTCCATCAGCCTCCTTCATTTCCTGGGGTTTGGTCGTCATAATGCGATACAGTTCGGTATTCTTGGGGAAGTGGTCCACAAAGGGCAGGATGGTGGAGCCGTAGAACAGCAGCCCCTCGCCCTCGCCGGAGTGGGTCACATAGGACAGCTGGTGCGGGGAAATACCCAGCTGCCGGGCCAAAATCTGCCGGTCACCGCCCGCCTGGTTGAGCATATACACGAAGTCGGAGTTTTCAAAGATGTTCTCCACCTCGCGGGAAGAAAGCAGGTCCTTCACGTTCTGGGTGATGCCCGTGGGAATGCCGCCCCACTTTCGGAACCGCTTCCAAATCTCCACCGTGTAGGCGGCAGTCTGTTCCTCTTTCAAGAGCAGGTGCATCTCGTCGATGTAGTAGCGGGTAGACTTGCGGGCGGCCCGGTTGATGGTGACGCGGTTCCACACCTGGTCCTGGACCACCAGCATCCCGATCTTTTTCAGCTGCTTGCCCAGCTCCTTGATGTCGTAGCAGACAATGCGGTTGTTGATGTCCACGTTGCTGCGGTGGTTGAACACGTTGAGGGAGCCGGTGACGTAGATTTCCAGCGCCGTTGCGATGTACTGCGCCTCTTTCTCATCCTGCGCCCGCAGCAGGTCGTACAAATCCTCCAGAATGGGCATATTCTCCGGGCGCGGATCGTTGAGGTAGTCCTGATACACCAGCCGCACACAGCGGTCAATGATGGTTTTCTGCACCGGCTGCAATCCGTCCTTGCCGCCCACAATCAGTTCACACAGCGACAGGATAAAGTCGGATTTCAGCGACAGCGGGCTTTCATCGTCCGAATAGTCCAGGTTCAGGTCCATCGGGTTGATGTAGTTGGTGGAGGTGGGCGAAATCTTGATGACCTGCCCGTGCAGGCGCTCCACCAGCGGCGCGTACTCGGCCTCCGGGTCGCAGATGATGACATCATCCGAAGTCAGCAGGAAGCAGTTGGCGATCTCGCGCTTGGCGCTGAAGGATTTGCCGCTGCCCGGCGTACCCAGAATCAGGCCGTTGGGGTTTTTCAGCAGTTTGCGGTCCACCATGATGAGGTTGTTGGACAGGGCGTTGATGCCGTAGTACAGCGCCTCCTTGCCGTTCTGAAAAAGCTCCTGGGTCGTGAACGGCACGAAGATGGCGGTGGAGCTGGTAGTCAGCCCCCGCTGAATTTCCACCTGGTTCAGCCCCAGCGGCAGAGAGGACATCAAGCCTTCCTCCTGCTGGAAGTCCAGCCGGGTCAGCTGGCAGTTGTACTTTTGCGCGATGGAGCTGGCCTGGAAGATGTTGTTGCCCAGCTGGCGGGGATTGTCCGCCGTGTTCAGCACCAGGAACGTCACCAGGAACATCCGCTCGTTGCGGCTTTGCAGGTCCTGCAACAGCTTCTTGGCCTCGGCCCCGTAGGTGGCAAGGTCGGAGGGGAATAGCGATAGGTAAGCCTTTGAAGTTATCTCCAGCTTTTCCCCCGCTTCACACCGGACATGCGACTTTCACCGCATCCGGCGTTCCATCAATCAAACAGATTTCTTAGTCTCCTTAGTCATACCATTATGAGAATTATTCGTAAGATTTGGCTTCTCCAAATCAATGGGTTTCCTTTTTGCCAATGTTCGCAGTTTGTTCAGCTTTGTGAGCTGTGAAGTATCCAATTTAAGAGCGGTGAGATAAGAACAAATAGTGTCCTCATCAATTGCGTGTATCAGTTCATGTACTGGTGCAAGCACCAATACCAGATTTTCATACTTATCTCTGCCTCCAATTCCTTTTGGCTTCTTGTGATGGCAGTGAATTTCTGTTATACACTGAAATTTCTTTCCCGTTACCGCACATTTTCCCCATTGAGCGGAGAACAGTGAGATACGGTTATCCGCATACTCTGTACTGCGGCTGTATGTAGGCGCTCTCATTAGCTGTAGCAGTAAGAAAGTGTTTATCCGCAAATCGTCATGGATTTCACTTCTTCCTGCCGCTGTGTAAGCGCACACTTTTCGCCGCTGACTCATTGGATTTTTACATTGAACATAGCTTATTGGATAAATCGGTTCTTTGGATTGTGCTATATATCTTAGTTGCTCCGATTTCCCATATCTTTGGATTTCCATTTTTGTCAGGTCACGGCCTTCCTTTTTCAGCCGGTGTGTCTTTCCAGATTTCAGCCTGTTTTTGAGAACTGTATTAACAGTTCTGCCAATATCACCGCAGTCTATGCTGATGTCAGTGGCTAACTGGTAGTAATTCTGGATTCCCATAACCATGGAGTTGAACAGCCGTACTTCCCCGGCTTCTCCACGTCCTTTTCTGGGAAATTTGATATTTCCGACTTGTTTAGTCAGGCTGGCTTTAACCTTTTTGTATGCTTTATCGCACATGTGCGATTGAACGACGTACTTTTTCCCCTTTTTGCGTAGTCGGATTTTGAATCCGAGAAATTCAGAATAGCTCCGTCTGACGTCAACAACTCTCGTTTTCTCCGGTGAAACATCAAGGCGCAGGCGTTCTTTCAGCCATTGCGTGACCGCAATCAGCGTCCGGTCTGCCTGTTCCCTTGTTCTACAGAGAATCCGAAAATCGTCTGCATATCTCACGATATACATTTCTTTCAGCCGTGTATTCCGCATTGCCCGGTACGCATGGCTTTGTATCGGACAGCCTGCCGCATTTTCTCTGTAAGCGTAGTTTTCCGTTACCGGGTTGCACTGCCATTGGCTTTCTATCCAATGGTCAAGTTCATTCAGCACCACATTTGCCAATAGTGGGGAAATAATTCCGCCTTGCGGCGTTCCCTTTGTTGGGTGTTCTGTGTTGCCGTCCGGCATGAGGATTGGAGCTTTGAGAATCCTACGGATTACATAGAGCAGTTCTTTATCCCGGATATTCAGTGACCATAACTGTTTTATCAGTTTTGAATGGTCTACATTGTCAAAGAAACCTTTTATGTCAAACTCTACTACATAGTGAAGTCCTGACTTTTGCATAAGCCTGTAGGTTGCCGCTATCGCATTTTCAACCGACCGATTTGGACGGAATCCATAGCTATTGTTGCTGAACCTGGCTTCGCAGAGAGGTTCCATGACCTGCTTGATACATTGCTGTACCAATCTATCCCAGATACAAGGGATTCCCAGTGGCCTGGTATTCCCGTTTGGTTTTGGGATGTCTTTGCGTCTTACGCTTCTTGGGGTGTAGCCGTTTTTAGCTCCCTTGACGATTTTGCGTACCCTTGCTGTGACTTCATCAGCGGTAAGTTTACCAATATCAGAAATCTTCAGCTTGTCTGTTCCCGGCGTAATACTCCCGGTATTGGATTTGATGTTCCGATAGGCCAGCAGGATATTTTCTCTTGAAAGTATCACATCCATCAGGTTCTCGAAAATTTCTCCTGCCTGACTTCTGGCATACAGTTCATCAAAGGTACTTTGCATATCGTAGTATTCAGCATGGCGGAGATACTCCACGCATTTGGTTTTTGGTTTCTTCTCATTTGGCATCAGGCATCACTCTCCTTTACGGCGAGTGACTTCTTTTTGTCATACTCGCAATCCTAATTGCGACTAAGTGCTAAGTTGCCTGTTTGACTGACTTGAGGCCATTCTTCCGTTTTCCTCTTTTTCGCAGAAAACATCATCAGTTCGACCTCTGCTTTTCAGCAGTAGTACAGCAGCTTATATGATTCGTCTGCTTACTTCCTAATGGTAGAAGCCTACTGCCTTTCCTCGTTCCAACAATCCTATCTTTACATATACCTTTAGGTCTCCGCTTTAAGCCTGTCAGCTTGAACACGCCTGTAACGTGCTATGGTGTTTCATAACATCAATTTTTACTCCACCACACTGATTAGCGATGAACGCTACCAGCACATTTCTATGCCGTCATGGTATAGACCCTTACATTCGCGGTTTTCGTCAGTCATATTTCAAACATTCTGACCTTGGGTATTTTGTAGACCTCCGGCCTATAGGTAGCACCGTCCACCTCTGGACAGCTTTCGTGGGGCTGGTAATTATCCAGCAATCCATACGGCTACTCTCAGCCGACTTCACCGAGCTTCTGACAGGTCAGTTTTCACTTACACCCGCCAGTCGGAGTATTAAGGGGGCGTTTCAGGGCGTTACCCCATCATTCCACCTCTTGGATTGTTAGTTCTCCTAACATCTGAAATTTTCGTTCTTTTGTTAGTGCCTGATTTTGTCCTTCAACCACGAAGGCTTTGTTCAGGAACGAGTCGCACTGATGTCCATGTCATACCCGGCGCGGACGGCCTTTTTCTGTTCCTCGATCTTGCTGCGGTCCAGGTCGGTGATCTTGCGCTTCACCGTCTTGATGGCCTTCACCTGATCCACCGACTGGATGTGCAGATTCACAATGAGGGAACTTTCCATATCGAGAAAATCCGCCAGCATACGGTCATTCAGTTCCGGGGCCAGAATCTGCACGAAGCTGACGGCCCCGTACTTCTTTCCCATGCGGAACTGCTTGCCGGTGCGGAACTCAAAGCCGGACGGCGCAATAAAGTCTTTGGTGGAAAGGCCGCTGGGGGCCAGCCAATCCCACTCGAACTGGAAGGGCGCCTGCTCGTCCATGTGGAAGATGGCGTGGAGCTGGGCCAGCCGAGCTTTGCCGTCCAGGACCTCGGCGGCCACGCCCAGCCGCTTGAAGTTGTTCAGCACATCGGTCTCGATACGCTCCAGACGGGGCTTGGCGGAGCGGATGCTGTCGGCCTCGATGGAAAAGGTCAGGTACTTGGTCTTGATGAGGCCGTTGTTGCCCCGCGCCAGCTGGCTTTGCAGCATCTGCGTGTACTCCACCCGGATGGGGTCAAAGTCATCTCCCTGAGCCGGGATGGTGATGCTGTTGGCGAAGGTCTCCTGGGACGCTGCCAGGTTCAAAAAGGACAGCTGGAAACGGATGGAGCTGTCAAAGTAGTTGAGGAAATCGCACCAGCCCTCGAAGATGGCGGTCTTGTCCTCGTTCTGGCTCAGCTGGTAGTTGATGTCCTGGAACTGGATGGTTTTCGTGTAGCGGCCATCCGCCACCTTGCAGATGCCGTCCGGCCACATCCGTTCATAGGGAATGCTGTCCTGGGCGGACTGTTCCTTTTTGCCCGTGCGGTTGGCGCGGGCAATCGCTGCCTCGATCTGTTTGCGTTCGGCGCGGGACAGCTTACGCCGGGGTCTGGTCTGCGGCTCTGCCGGTTCGGCCTGCCGCTTTGTCTTTGCCGCGAACAATGTCATACACCTCCTTGTCGAGATTTGCCTGCCGCTCCAACACGGCATAGAAGTTGTTGGTGCGGTAGGGGCGCTGCTTGGGCCGGATGACGGCCACCTTGAGAATGTTGCCGATGATCTTTTCCAGGGGCTGGCCGTGTTTTTCATACATCGCCAGCATGAAGAAGGGCAGCATGACGAGCATCATGCACATGGCCGCCACGCTGTTGCCAGCAGGACCCCGGAGCAAAAAGAAAAGCGGCACGCCGATGAGCGCCCCGCAGCCGAAGCAGACAAGCTGCCTCTTGGTTAAGTTGAACGCGACCTTGGTTTTGACTTTCGTCAGGTCTTTGGGTACGGGTACATAAGCCATTGGTAAATTCCCTCCTTCCGGGTCAATGTGCGTTGAATACGGCTTTGGACAGGCTGCCGGTCTTGAACAGCGTAAAACACAGCAGCACGGTATAGCCCACACAGCTCCAGATCGCCATGATGATGTCCTCCTCGGTGGCGATGTTCTGCACCAGTACGGCGTAGATCGCCACGCAGACGATAATCAAAAACGCCTGGAAGCCCAGCGCCAGCAGGCTGCGCAGGTAGTTCTGGCCCATGCCGCCCCATTCCTTGCCCATCATGGTCGCCATCGGGATGGGGGCCACCGACGTGACAAGGTAAATTTCGATCATACGGCCATAAATGACGATGAAAATGCAGATATACAGCGCCCACATGGTAATGCCGATAAAAAGCGACTGGAACCACAGGCCGAACAGCGGCCCCAGGTCCATATCCATCAGCCGGGACTCCATATCGGTCATAACAGCGGAGATGTCGATGGAAGCGTCCGAGCCGATGATGCCGGACGCCTGGGCCACCACGCTTTGGGCCATGTCGAACACGCCCATGACGAGGTTCCAGGTGTTGGTGACGAGCAAAATCGCGGCGGCGGATTTGAACACCCATTTGAAGATCATCCAGGTGTCCACGTCATGCAGGTTGTTGCGGTCGGTAATCATCTGGATCAGCTCCAGCGTCATCACGATAGCCAGGATCACGCCAGCAATCGGCACCATGATGGAGTTGGAGAGGTTCTGGATCATACTGAAAATGCTGCCGTTCCACCCCTGCGGGGTCTGGCCCACCTGTACGGATATATCCGCGACCTGCTGATTTACGCTGTCGAACATCCCCGATAAGTTTCCCATGATGCCGCCCACCAGCATCTCTTTCAGCCAGTTGGTAAGGGCATCCAATAAGAAATCCATACGGTGTCAAACCTCCTTTCAACCCCTCCCGCTGTGCGCGGGAGGGGGCGAGGATTTCAGCGGGGTACGATCAGACGGTGAACAGGCCGGACAGCAGCGGTACAAGGACCATGCCCACGATGGCGACGCCCGCGCCGGCCATCAGCTGTTTCATGCCCTGCGACTTCGCGCCGGGGTTGTCGTTGCCGTAACCTTCCAGCAGGTTGATGACGCCCCATACGCCGAGACCGGCACCGAGGGCGATAACGAGGGTCTGGAGAACGGTGATTGCCTGATTGAAAAATTCCATAAATAAAGTTGGCCGGAATCAGTTTGAAAAGTTTGATTTAGTCATGGTTCATAGGCATACAAAAGCCGGACAATCTGCCGCCCAGTTTCCGGGCTGGCTGATTCCGGCCTTCCTCCTTTTTCATTATTTTTGATAGAGATCGTCCGCTTTGTACGCCAATGGCCCCGTCCGGGGCGGTTGTGGCGGGTAGATAGGACCCCTCCTTTCATAGCGGAGCATCAATCGTCGGCTGCGGCGTCGATCTCATACACGTCGCAGACCTGGTTGGGTTTCAGCTTCAACCTGGCCCGCAGGAAATCTTCAATGCTGAACGCATTTTTCGGGTCGGCGTCGGCGGTGTACTTGTAGTTGGGGTGCTGGGTGATGTCGTACTTGTCCGACAGAAACGGCCGCACCCCGCGCAGCTGGAGGATGCACTTACCACCGTCCATGACGGCCAGCTCATCCTGGCTCATCAGCTCTTTGCCGAGCTTCTGGTAGTTGAGCGAGTGGGAAGTTTCCCGCCCACGGCTCTCGCCGGTGTTGTAGGTGTCGATGGTCTCCTTGCCCAGCACGGCGGCCAGCTCCTTCAATGTGGTCGGCTCCTTGCCGCCCAGGAAGATGGAACTGTCCATATTTCCGATGATGGTGTCAGCGTTGTCCTTGTAGATGGCCTTGAGCTGGCTCTGAGCCTGCAAGACCAGGCAGGCGGAAATCTCCCGGCTGCGGATGGTCGCCACCAGCTTTTCCAGCTTGGGGATCTGGCCGATGTTGGCGCACTCGTCGATAAGGCAGCGCACATGGACCGGCAGCCGCCCGCCGTACACATCGTCGGCCTTTTCGCATAAGAGGTTGAACAGCTGGGTGTAGCACATGGAGATCAGGAAGTTAAAGCTATCGTCCGTGTCGCTCATAATGAGGAACAACGCGGTCCGCCGGTCGCCCAGGGTGTCCAGCTCCAGCTCATCGTAGGAGGTGATCTCCCGCAGCTCGGCAATATCGAACACGGCAAGCCGCGCACCGCAAGAAATCAAAATCGACTTGGCGGTTTTGCCCGCCGCCAGCTTGTATTTCTTGTACTGCCGCACCGCGAAGTGGTTGGGGCTTCTGGCTTCCAGCTCGTCGAACATCAGGTCCACCTGATTTTTGAACTCCTCGTCATCCTCCCGCACCTCCATCGCGTTGATGAACTCGATGAGGGTGGAAAAATTCTGTTCCTCCACCGGGGCTTCGTAGTGGATGTAGCCGATCAGCGCGCAGTACAAAAGCGTTTCCGCCTTGACCCAGAAATCGTCCCCGGCCTTGCCCTCGTAGAGTAGGAATGAGCCGCCTTGCGGCATTACTGCCGTAGGTTTGCCCAAACCCCTCCCAGAACCGGACGTACACCTCTCGATGTATCCGGCTCGCCATTATTGCTTCAAATCAGTGTCGTTCAAGGGTGGTGAATCTTGTGATGACAGTCCTTGCACACCGCAAGTGTTTTTCGCTTTTTCGCTATCATCGCAAGCTCCCACAGTTGTTTTCCTTTGAGGTTCTTCACCTTATTTACATGGTGTATTTCCAGCGGCACATTGGTCTTTCCGCACAGCTCACACACGCGGGCGGACAGCCTATCGTCAAATGACGTTCTGGAACCGATGTGTGCGATTGCAAAGTCTATGATTTTATCTGTCCAGAGGTCTGTATTTTTGCAATCCATAAACCTTGCGAAGCTGCGGCGCTTTATGCCTGCTTTTGTTTGGTAGGGCACACCCCAGCTGCCGTTTCCATCACGGTATTTGCGCATCATTTTTCTGCTGGTGCTCTCATGCTTTCCAGCGAGAGTTTTCAGGCAGCTGTATTCCATCAAATATTCAAAATATTGAAGCTTGTTGAAATTGCTGGCTATGCTGTAATAGTTGCAAATACCGCGCAGCTCAGAGTTGTACGTTGATACAATCTCCAAGTCCGTACACCGAAAGATATATTTTCTTGCGGTAGGCTCTATTGTCCCGTCGCGTAGTTGCCGAATGACCGACTTCCCAAACAGGAAAGGCATGATTTTGTCCGCAAACGGAATGCACAGCTCAACAGACCCGTTGAGCGTGCGGGAAACGTGGTTTCCGTGCGGCTTTAGCTTCTGGTCTCTCCTCACACGGATGTCATAACCCAAAAATCTTGCATACTGGTTACTGTGCGTAATGAGTGTCTTTTGCTCTGAAAGCTCCATTTTCAGGGTTTGGCTGATGAAGTCGGACAGCTGTCTCTTGATACACTCACAGTCCACTTTATCGCCCTTCACGCCAAGAATGAAGTCGTCAGCATAACGGATGTATTTGATGACTTTGTCCGTTTTGGACATACAGGGCGTTTTATGCATGACTGCTTTTAATTGAGCGATTTTCTGCAACAAGGCTGTTTTTTCCTGACCCGTTGCAGTTTTCAGCTGTTTCTGAGCCTTTTTTATCTGCCATGTGACCTTATCGTATTCCGGGGTATGGTGCCTGTCCCTGCTTTTATAGAACTCTTTGGCGGTTTTTTCTACGAACTTGTCCAGCTCATTCAGGTAGATATTTGCGAGTATGGGCGAAACGATGCCGCCCTGCGGGCAGCCGGAGTAGGTAGCATGGTATTGCCAGTCCTCCATATAACCGGCTTTTAGGAATTTCCAGATGAGCTGAATCAACCGAGCATCTTTAATCTTGGCGTTTATGACGTTTGCTAAAACTTGGTGGTCAATGTTATCGAAACAGCCTTTAATATCGCCCTCAATAAACCACGACACACCTGAAAATTCTCTTTTCAAGGATTTTAGCGCAGTGTGGCAACTCCTGTTGGGACGAAAGCCGTGAGAGTTGTTTGAAAAAATTGGCTCGTAGACCGATTCCAATATCATTCTCAATACTTCCTGCACCAGCTTGTCCGTAAAGGTAGGAATCCCCAGGGGACGCTTTTTCGTGCTGTTCTGCTTTTTCTGGATGTACTCGCGGCGAACAGGATTCGGAGCATAGGTTCCGTCAGCCAGAGATTGGATGATCCGATCAACTTTTTCCTTGCTGAATCCGTCAGCTGTGTCGTCATTCACGCCTTTTGTTCCTGCGCCCTTGTTGGCGTAGAGGTTTTTGTACGCAAGATAATACAGGTCGGGTCTTAATAGATAGCGGTAGAGCCTTGTGAAGATTTCCTCTTTGTTGTCCCTTGAATTTTTTCTGATTCTATCCAAAATCTCGATTGTTGGTTGCATTTGAGGCTTTCCTCCCTAATCAAATTTCAATTTTGGAATGCAATAACTGTTCTCCTTCGTCTGGAATACAGGATATATTCCGTGAGAGTCGTTACTTCCCACAGGACTACTATGAGAACTCCGTTGCCGTATCGGATATTCAGCGTCATCTCCCTTGCCTTTCGAGGGCTTGGGATTTATCACCCACAGGGGGCATTTCGCATAGCTCGTTTGAGCATTCCGACTTAGGCAATCCCCAGTTAGCGTAATAAGTAGGCAAATGCGGATTGTCGGATACGCTTTCGTTTCGTTATTTCCAGTTCTCTGGCTTGTCACATGAATTGATTGATAACCCATCGCGCAAAGGCGAAACGCAATGTTATTCATGTCAGAGGTTGATGCCGCCGTATCTACGGTGGTTACATACACATTCCTCCGCCCGAACACAACGGGGACTTGAAACTCGCATTCAACATTCAGTAGTTCTATCCTCATATCCGCTTAACGTAGCAATTCAGTCGTGCTCTTGTGTATAGAGCAACTTATCGCTTTCCCGCCATGCTATGGTCCCGCATCAGCTTTCGCCTATCGGTTAGGCGGGTCGTTTCCACTGTTATCTGAGTGGGTAGTGCCTGATTCTACTTCTTACTACGCCCTATCTGGGCGCGCGCCCTTGGTGTTGACGATCAGCGTTGTCACCAGCTTCAAGATGTCCTTTTCGCTATGGATATAGCTGAAGGGGTTATAGTGCATCGACTTGTTGAAGTTGATGGTGTTCAGCACCCGGATCTGGTACGGCTCGTAAATGACCTTTCCGTGCTTGTCCTTCATGGGCTTGCCGTCCTTGCCCAGCTTGGGTGCGCCCCGCTGGAGCATTTTGCCGCACTCCACCAGGATGGTGCCCTTGGGGTCGGTAACGACGTAGGAGCTGTGCATCTGCATCAGGTTGGGCTTGAGCCAGAAACGGGTCTTGCCGCTGCCGGAACCGCCGATGACCAGCACGTTTTTATTGCGGGCATACTTGGGGTTCTTGGGGCGGCTGGACATGGTGAGGCGTTCGGTCTGGGTCAGAATGACGTTATTCTGGAACACCGGGTCGATGTAGGGGGCAATATCGTCGTGGGTGCCCCATCTGGCCGAACCATACTCCATGTTGTGGCGGTATTTCTTGGCGTTTTTGCTTTTCAGGTACACCGCCAGCCGCAACGCCGCGCCGCAGCAAATCCCCACGGTCAGGTCCAGCGGGTGCAGGCTGGGCCACCAGCTCCCCAGCGCCACCGGCAGTGTGGAGAAAAACGAAAGCATCTTGGCCGAAACGTCTGCGCCGGCGGCAAGCCGCCAGGCTTCCCCCAGGTTGGTGGCAAACAGGCCCAGCAGGATATAGGGCAGGTTCAAAAGGACCAGCTTTTTCACATTCAGCTGCTTCATCGCTCCGGCTCCTTCCTGTGGGCGCGGTCCACCACGGCGCTTTTTACCAGCTCTTTGAACTGAGCCAGCTTCTCCAGCACGGACGGACACTCGCTGCGGTCCGCCTTCTTGACCTTTTTCTGGGTGTATTCAGAAAAAGCAGCGGTCAGCGCGTCGGCGTCCCGGCCCTTGAAGAAGATCAGGTACTTGGGCGGCGAAGTGCTGCGGTCCTTTTTCACCGCATAGTCCACGCCGTACTTGCGGGCGATACGCTCAAAGTCCCGGATGGACGGGTCGTTGATCTCAATGTTGGAAACGCCCTGGTTCTGCCCGATGAGCTGTTTCACCGTCTGTTTGCCCTTGGGGGTGACGGGGGAATCCCGGCTGCGCTGCTTTTCCAGCTTCTTCTCCCTGCGGTGGGCCATGTACTTGGATATGGCGGCCTTGAACAGCCGCCCGGTGAACTTTGTGCCGCTGACTACCAGCGTCAAAGTCCTGTTTTCCACTTCCTCCTGCATAGGTCATCCCTCCCTTCGTCGGTTATGCAGTGGATGGTCTTGAATACTAAGGCGGGACCACCAGCCGCCGCAAAAGATACCGGCCCGTCATACCGTCACCAGAATCAGGTCACGCAGACCGGCAAAGTGCAGTTTGCCCTTGGGCGTCACCAGCGTGTAGGAGCCGGTGTGGCCGTTGCGGCAAAAATCCTTCACACAGAACAGCCCCTCGTTGCTGCCCTTTGCGTAGGGCAGCACGCAGCCCGACGGGGCGCGGTAGACGTACCGGCGTTCCAGCAGAAAGCGGACGAAGCGCCGTTCCGGCACATCCAGCTCCTTGGCGGTGGTACGCAGGTTGGTGCTGTGCCGCAGGTCGATGAACAGGTCGTAGTAGACGGCTTTGCTTTGCAGCCGGGCATTGTCCTCCCGCAGCGCCGCGTTTTTCTCGCGCTCAGTCAGCAGGTCGGTGCAGAGCTTCAGCAGCGCCTCCGGTGAGGTGGCGACCTCCCACAGCTTGTCTCTTGTGAGGTAGGCCCCATGCTGGCGGATGCTGGGCAGCACCTCAGACGTAACCCACCGGCGGAACTGCTTTGCTTTTGGAAGTTTGCTGGACAGCACCAGGGAATACAGGCCAGATTCGTTGATGATGGGGAGCTTCTGCATCCCGCCAGGGGTGAGAATTTCGCTCACCCCTTTGTCCTCTGCGTCAACGTGGTTGCGAATCGCCTCTTGCGGGTTTTTGTACCCCAGCGCCAGCGCCACGTCCTTTCCAACCAGCCAAGGTTCGCCGTCAATCTCCACGGCGCGGATCGTCCCAAACTCCGGGTTTTTGAAAATTTCCATCTGGTTCATATCGTGCCTCCTTCGGCAGTGCAGCAGAAAAGCGGCCGTTACCAGCCGCCTGCGTACATATCGTGGTTGACCTGAGCCGTGTAGTGGTTGCTCATGGTGGTGGGCGCGTTGAACAGCACGGTCAGCAGGTATTGCTTCATGTTGCGGATCTCGGTGGTGTTGTTGTGCAGGCTCTCCATGACAAACTCGATGTGGGAGCTGTCCAGCTTCAGGAACCGCGACCGAACCACCTCATGGGGGAAGTCCGCTCCGGCGATACGGGTGGTCTTGCGTCTGGCGCAGACCGTCTCCACAATCAGCTCCACGATCTCGTCCAGGTCCTCCCGGTAGGTCTCAAACTCACGACACAGGTGGTCGTACTCGATGTTCTCCAGAATCAATTCCCGATAATCCTGCATTTCTTCCATCGACATCGCATCTCGTCCTTTCCGTTCCGGCGGCCTGGCCGCCGCAGTTCCCCGGAAGGGAATGGAATCGGTACTTGATCCCTGAGTATTTGATTTTTGGGTTCTTGATTTCTCTATATTTAATTCTGCGGGCTTTTCCGTATCCGGGTCAGCCAGATACGGGTTTTCCGTATCTGGTGAAGCCGTATCCGGTTGGGGCGTATCCGGCGCTTTGGGCTGGGGCTGCTCGTAAATGACATACTCAGTGTCGCTGATGCGGCCCTGCCGGTCCCGCAGCTGGTGACGGACAATGTAACCGGCGGCCTCCAGCTCCCGCAGCGCCCCGCCGATGGCGTCCACGCCTTCCTTGCAGATCTTCGCCAGGCCGCGTGTGGTGTAGTTCCAGTCCTCTGGCAGAGATAACATCATGGACAAAAGCCCCTTGGATTTCAGAGACAGCGCCTTATCACGCAGGTGGTGGTTGCTCATCACGGTATAATCACGGGTCCGTTCAATACGAAAAACGGCCATTTCATCACTCCTCTCGGCATTCATGGCATGAAAAAAGCCGCAATCTTCAAAGAGACTGCGGCGGTCAGGTGCGGTAGTTCCGGCTGCGCCAGGAATACGGCGGCTTCGGCACAGGGGGCCGGGTAAAAACGTCCTGCTCACTCACAAAGGGCAGGCGCTGCATCACCCGGTCGATCTCGGTGCTTTCCATGTCATGTTGGGATTGGCAGTGTTCACGGATGGCCTCTTGAATCTCTCTAACGGTACACATAATTCATTCCTTTCTTGGTAGATGGCAGGTTTACGGGTGACGGCGTTTCTTTCTCGGTTTGAAATCGAGGATATGGCCCTCTACAACGTGGGCATACCGCTTGATTTTGATTTGCTGGCTGCGCTGGGCGTCCAGGGCCTGCCGGTAGCCGTCCTCGGTGAGAAACAGGCGAACCTCATCGCCGGGGCTGCCGTAGGGGGTATGGGGCTTGCGGACCGCAAATTCAATCATCCATCGGGTGCTGTCCTGAAATCGCTCCACAGCCAAAATGTTATGTCCTTTCAGCTCACGGGCTGAAATATCCCTCATAGGCTCTCCTTTCTCAGCGGTCGTGCTGTTGCTGGCGCTTGCGCTGCCACTGTTCCAGCAGCTTGATGATGGTCTCCTGCATCCGCTGGGGCGTGTAGCTCCGGGGAAAATATTTGCGCAGGGTGTCGCTGGTGAAGGTGATCTTGTCCAGGTCACTTTTCTTTTCCTCGCCCATGATGACCCGCATCATGTCGAGGGTCAGGTGGCCCTCCTGACTGTACTTTTTCAGCCGCTGGGCTTGGGAGAGGGAGGGGGTGGCCTGCTCGCTGTCCATCGCGTCCAGCAGGTCCACCTGTTCCTCTTTTTTGAGGAAAGACAGCTCATAGGCCGGATTGAAGGCAATTTTCTTCTCGTCCACCATGTCCAGCAGTTCGGGGATGAGTTCGGTGAGACGGATGTAACGCTGAACCTGTCTGCCGCTGTCACCAGCTTTTTCACCAACTACATCGGCCATTTCCAACTTCCCGACGAGTTGTCGGGAAGTTAAATCTGTCCGTGCGCCTTGATGTTTTACAGCCTCCAGCTTCATCTTATAAGCAAAAGCCCGCTCACTAGGGAGCAGGCTTTCTCGCTGCAAATTGCTGTCAACCATAATAATGGTGGCCTGGTCGTCGTCCAGGTCCCGGACAATGACCGGCATGGTGTCCTTGCCCGCCAGCTCGCTGGCCCGGTGCCGCCGGTGTCCGGCCACCAGCTCATAGCCGCCGTTGGGGTCCGGGCGGGCGATGGCCGGGACCAGCACGCCGTACTGCCGGATGCTGTCTGCGGTCTCCATCATGGCCTCGTCATCCTTGACCTTGAAGGGGTGGTCCTTGAAAGGGTGCAGCTCCGACAAGGGAATTTCCAGAACCTTCTCCCGCTGGGCGTCGGCACGGCTTTCCTCGGTGGAAAACAGGTCATCGACCGATGCCAGCTCTACTTTTTTCGCGCTGCTTTTCAATTTTTATCACCTCCCGCGTCAAATTATGATAGGCTTCGGCCACCTTGCCGCCGGGGTCGTGAGCATAGATGCTCTTGCCCTCGGCGCTGGTCTCCTTGGCCCGGACCGAGTGGGGTATCTCGGTGCCGAACACCTTGATTTTGCTACCGTAGGTCTCCCGCAGCAGGGCGGCGATCTCTTTGGCAAAGTTGGTGCGGTTGTCCACCATCGTCAGCAGGATGCCGTCAATCTGGAGCTTGGGGTTCAGCTGCCGTTTGACCTTGCTGATGGTGGACAGCAGCTGCTCCAGGCCCTTGGCGGGCAGATACTCCGCCTGAACGGGGACTATGATCCTGTTGGCGGCGGCCAGCGCGTTGACCGTGAGCATACCCAGGGAGGGCTGACAGTCAATCAGGATATGGGAATACTGTCCCTTGAGCGTGTCCAGATACTGCCGCAGGATGGTCTCCCGGCTCATAGCGTTCACCAGCGACACTTCCATGCCGGACAGCTGAATGTCAGCAGGCATTAGGTCTACACCCTCCGGGTGGTGCAGGATGCCCTCGCCGGGTTTGATTGGCTCGTCCATCAGGATGCGGCCCATTGCGTCCGAGAGGGTGAAGGGCAGCTTGTCCGGCTGCGGGTTGCCCAGGCTGATGGTCAGGCTGGCCTGGGGGTCAGCATCCACCAGCAGCACTTTCTTTCCAGCCTGGGCCAGCCCGATGCCTAAGTTGGCGCAGGTAGTCGTTTTGCCGACGCCGCCCTTCTGGTTGGCGACGGCGATGATTTGTGGGTTCAATGACTTCACCTCATTTCTGATTGGGTGTTGTCATGTGCCTGCATAACAGCCCTGGAAGCAACAAAAGCCGCCACTTAAAACAAGTGACGGCTTCGCTTAAATCCAATATTCTGTTGTGTTTGGAATCAAAAGGTTTTGAGTTCCTTTCTGCTATTCATTTGTCGTTAATGAAACACCTCCTGCAATTCGACTTATTTCAGTATGATTTTTCGGTTTGGAAAAGGATGAAAAAATCAGACTGAAAACCTCAAAACCCTTGATCCTACGGGGCTTTTCCGGTTTGTCGTAATTATACCGTAAGGGCATAGTTGCGCAAGTCTTTTATATGCGAATGGAGTCAGTCTGAAAGAAATTCAAGAGTGGTTGGGCCATAGTGATATTTCAACCACGAGCAATATTTACACCCACTTGGATTTCACTTCAAAGGTTGCTTCTGCAAACGCAATTATGGGGGTGTATCCCTCAGCCTGAATGCTAATGTCCCTCCGATGTCCCTCCTGTTTTTCCAGAAAAATGGTGAATTTGCTGTTGCGCAATTCATGTGAAAAATGGGCAGGACAAAAAAGAACAGCCCGAAAACCCTTGCAATACAAGGACTTTTCGAGCTGCCGAGTTTGGTGCCGGTGGTGGGACTCGAACCCACACACCCTTGCGGATAACAGATTTTGAGTCTGTCTCGTCTGCCAATTCCGACACACCGGCGTTTGTATTTTTACATCTTACTCCCGATGAACTTTCTGAGAAATCGGAGGGACATCGAGGAGGGACATAAAGACCATATGCTGTATTCAGTTGTCAAAAGCCTTGATACGTCAAGGGTTTACGCTGCTGCGGCGTGAAACGGCGTTGCAGATTTTGAGTCCACTACGTCTGCCAATTCCATCACACCGGCATGTACCCTCTATTATATAGTGTCTGGCGAAGAATTGCAACCTTCTTTTACAAAAAACACACCCACTATTGTACGCCTCCACTTTTGAAGAGATACACTTTATCGCCCCTCTTGCAATATTTCCGGCGGGATGGTATAATCAAAACATTGGAGATTTTGCCGGCAAACCGGCTTATATTATGCGATAGTGAGGGTACAGACCATGTCCGGACATTCAAAGTGGAACAATATTAAACGCAAGAAGGAAAAAACCGACGGGCAGAAGGCCAAGATTTTTACCAAAATGGGCCGTGAGATTGCGGTGGCGGTCAAAGAGGGCGGCAGCGCTGACCCGGCGTCGAACTCCAAGCTGAAGGACGCCATCGCCAAGGCAAAGGCTAACAACGTGCCCAACGACAACATCGAGCGCATCATCAAAAAGGCCGCCGGCGACGGCAATGCCGACAACTACGAAGCGCTGCAGTACGAGGGCTATGGTCCCAACGGCATCGCCGTAATCGTCGAGACGCTCACCGACAACCGCAACCGCACGGCGGCAGATATGCGGCATTATTTTGATAAATACGGCGGGAATCTCGGCCAGACCGGTTGCGTGGGCTTCATGTTCCATCAGAAAGGCATCCTGGCGATCGAGGCGGAAGGCCTTGATGAGGACAAGGTGATGGAGGATGCGCTCGAAGCGGGGGCGGCGGATTTCTCCACCGACGGCGACGTATTCGAGATCACCACCGAACCGGATGATTTTTCCGGCGTGCGCGATGATCTGGAGGCCAAGGGCTATTCGTTCGTTTCGGCGGAAATCGAGCAGGTGCCGGATGTTTATACTGCGATCGACGATCCCGACCAGGTGGCGAAAATGGAGAAGCTGCTGGAAATGCTCGAGGATAACGACGACGTCCAGAACGTCTGGCACAACTGGGAGCGACCCGACGACGAGGACGAAGACTGAAGAAAATAAAAAGCGGACCGAAAGCTTGGGCTTTCGGTCCGCTTTTTGCTGTCAGATGTGTTTACCGCAGACGCAGCCCCTTGGGATAGCGGTTTTTGAGTACCCCGCCGGAGGCCTTACCGAAACCCATAACCACCCCGCCGACTGCAGCGGCGGTCCACCCGAAGGCGTTGGGAGCGCTGAGGGTTTCGCCGCGCAGAAACCGCTCAGTCGCGGGATCCTCCGGCGGCAGTGAAAGCAGGCTGCGGCAGTGTTCCGGCCGATGCGCCATAAACACGGCGTGGCAGGGTTCCACCCGATTCCGGCACACCTCCGCCGCTGTGGTGCCGGCCGCGAGCACGCCGAGTCCCTGCAGCCGCGGCAGTCCCTCCGGCAGCAGGCGCACCTGCTCACGGTTAAGGACAAGCCGCCCTTGCGGGATATCGGTAAAGCACTGTGCGTATAATTCTTCTGTCATTTTACAATAAGTATCCGGTTTGGGATATACATAATCCGCAGCGGCTCCCGGATATCCGTCGTCTGCGCGGCGCAGGCGGGCGATGAAGTGTCCTTCCCCACCGTCATCCGGCAGGATACGCCGGCAGAGGGTGAGATCGGCATGGCATGAAATCTCTTTCGCAAAAGCCGATACCCGATCAAAGGCAAAGGCCGGCCGTCCGAACGGTGCGGCGCAGTCCTCAAGCGTGAACGCGGGATGATCCATCAGAAAAGCGGCGATCCGGCATTCGTTTTCCTCCGGAGCAAAGGTGCAGGTGGAATATACCAGCCGCCCGCCGGGACGCACCAGCTCGGCGGCCGCATCGAGAATATCCTGCTGCCGCGCGGCACACAGCCGGATATTGTCCTCACTCCACTGCTCGAGCGCTGCCGGTTCCTTGCGGAACATGCCTTCCCCGGAACACGGCGCGTCCACCAGCACTGCGTCGAACCAGCCGGGCAGCCCTTCGGCGAGGGTATGCGCATCGGTGCTGGAGACCACCGCATTGGTCACGCCGCAGCGCTCGAGGTTCTGCAGCAGAACCTGTGCGCGGGAGCGGACGTACTCGTTGCTCCACAGTAGGCCGCGCCCACCGAGCGCTGCTGCTATCTGGGTGGACTTGCCGCCGGGAGCAGCACAGAGGTCGAGCACCCGTTCCCCCGGCTGCGGCGAAAGCACCGTTACCGCCGACATGGCGGACGGTTCCTGCATATAATACGCGCCGGCGTGGTGTAGCGGATCCGTGCCAGCCTTAAAATCCGGCGGCACCGCGAAGCCGTCCGGCGAAAATGGTACCGGTGTCAGCGGCAGCGGAAAAAGCAAACGCAGCCGCTCGGCAGAAACTTTCAGGGTATTGACCCGCAGCCCGCGGGACAGCGGCCGGTCGTAGCCGGCCAGGAACGCAGCATAATCGACGCCAAGCAGCGCGTGCATCCGCTTCCGGAAGACTTCGGGCAGGCGGGAAGAAACAGTATCGGCCATCACATTGCCTCCTGTGGGATGGATAGGGTTCGGTTACTCAGAAGAACAGTCCACCGAAATAAGTCACGGTGTCGGGACCGTTGATATACCGGATGCCGGCACGTGCCGCCAGAAGATTGACCAGGATGCCATGACCCTCAATGGCGGGGTACAGCTGATCGGGGAAGCGGCAGGGCGCGTCCGGGTAGGTGCATTTTTCGCATCGGCCGCAGCTCTCGTTGCTCAGCAGCATAAACCGGGAAAGATGCTTTTGTGCGGTTTCGTCCAGACGGGTACAGACGGTCTTGAACGCTCGCATACCCGCCTGCATCCCCTCAAAATCAAAGCTGTCCTCCAGGTCGTATTTGGCGCTGAATACCAGAATGTTCGGATAAGCAAGGCATTTGGCCCGGCATTCCTCCACCGTACCAACCGCCGGCGGACAGGCCCATGAGGTGCCGTAGCGTCCGCAGACGTTATCCCGGCAAAGCGCGCGCACTTCCTCTGAAAACAGGATTTTTTCGGTCGGCAGCAGGCCATACTCCCAAAGGCCGATCTCCTGCGCTTCCTGTGCAGTCAGCCAGTCCGGCAGCCGTATTGCATCCTGCATCGTTTTCCTTCCCTTCTCCGGATATTCTCTTTCCTTAATCCTATCACATCCGGCGGGCGGTGTACAGAGGGGTGGGGCGGTTTTATGGTTGCCCGGTCGGACAAAGCATGGTATAATAAGTCTAACTTTGCCCGCACTGCACGCGGGCGCCGGCGGCCGCGGCAGGAACTGACCGTATCCGATCCCCCAAAAATAAGTTGCGGGGGTGTGGGTTAAGCCGTTTGCAGGACTTTGCCGGTTATATGGCACATTACCGCATCCACTTGCTCTTTATCCTTAGGTTCTCCTGAATTTTTCCGTCTTCCCCGGGAGTCGACTCGTGCCGAGCCGGTGTGCAGACGGATCCGGTTTCCCCCAAGATCTCCCGGCGAATGCGAAAGAAATAGGGGTTGTTGCTATTGGAAAACAAACGGATTGACGCTGTGCGCATCGTGCTGATGGCGCTGGTTTTTGTGCTGGGTGTACTGCTGCTCACGCCGCTGTTTTACGTGAGCAAGTGGATCAGCATCACCAATGTGCTCCAGCGCTGGGTCTATATTCTCAGCCTTGCGGGCCTGCTGTCGGCGCTGTTCACCGGCTGGCTGTTTGAGACGCTCAAAGGACGTCATCCCGCGCAGCGCACCCGCCGCGGCGTGTGGTATTATCCGGTGACGGCCGGCGTCCTGACGCTGATCGGTTTGGTGATCGGCTACACCTATCTGGGGATGTGGCCGGTCGGCGGCGCGGATGGTAAGACCGGGATGATCGTGGACATGCACCACCAGTACGCGCCGCTGCTCGCGCAGCTGCGGGAGACACTGCTCGGCGGCGGTGATCCGCTGTACAATTTCCATATCGGCATCGGCACAAGCATGCTGCCGATCTTCGGCTATTATCTGGCCAGTCCGCTGAACCTGCTGCTGCTTATTTTCCCGGAAAGCCTGCTACCGGAGGGCATCCTTGTCATCACGCTGATCAAAAACGCCCTGACAGCGGCGCTGTTTGCCGCGTGTGTGCAGTATATTTACCGGGTGCGCAATGCGGCGGTGGCCGCGGCGGCGGTGATGTACGGCATGATGATGTATGTGCTCGCCTATTCCTGGAATGTGATGTGGCTTGACGGCGTGATGATGCTGCCGCTGGTGGTGCTCGGCTTCGAGCGGCTGATGCGTACCGGGAAATACGGTGTCTATGTGTTGTCGCTGGCCTACACGCTGTATGCCAACTACTACATCGGCTTCATGGTCTGCCTGTTTCTGGTGCTGTACTATCTGGTGTACTTTTTCCGGCAGCGCCGCAGTGCAGGCCGGCGCGCGCGCAGCTTTGGACGGTTTGCGGCGGGGTCGCTGATGGGCGGCGGTTTGGCGATGTTCCTGCTGGTGCCGGTATATCTCGCGCTTGGGCAGACCTCCGCGGCGGGGGAAAAGCTGCCGCAGCTCGACAACCTGTTTAATATGTTTGGCCTGCTCGGCCAGCAGCTTTACGGCGTCGCGCCCACCATCCGTTCCGGCAACCTGCCGAACCTTTACTGCGGTCTGCTGCCGGTGCTGCTGCTGCCGGTATTCCTCACTATGCGGGAAATCCCGCTTCGCCGCCGGCTCGCTTACGGCGGCCTGCTCGGCGTGCTGGGGATGAGCATGGTGCTCAATTTGCCCAACCTTATGTGGCACGGCATGCACTCGCCCAACGACCTGCCCTACCGCTTCTCTTTTGTGTTCTGCTTTGCGCTGCTGCTGGTCGCATTTGAGACTTTGCGGCACATCCGGCAGATCCGGGCGCGGCAGATCGGCGGCGCACTGGCCTGTGTGGCCGCGTATCTCGTTATTGCGGAGCAGGTTGGGGAAGAGCTGTCCTTCAAGAGCATTTATGTCAGCCTGTTGCTGGTGGTCATTTATGCGCTGGTGTGCCTGCTGGCCGCCCACCGCAAGCTGGCGGTGCGCGCGGCGAGCTGCCTGCTGCTGCTGGTGGTGACGGCAGAGATGACCTTCGGGGCGGGTGCTACCTTCCGCAAACTCGATTCGCAGGAGCATTATACGCTGCACAAAAACTACGTAGACAACGAGACGGTCGAGGCGATCCGCGCTGCGATCGGACGGGCCAAAGAAATCGATGAGCAGGAAAACGGCAGCGCGTTCTACCGTATGGAGCTGCTGCCGCGGCGCACCTGCGTGGATACCGCGTTGTTTGATTATCCGGGCATCACCACCTTCGCTTCGAGTAATAATTACAGCACCACCAAATTTATGGGGGATCTCGGGTACGCGATCAACGGCGTCAACAGCTATCTGTACCACAGCTTTGTGCCGGCGACCGATTCGCTGCTGGGCATCCGGTATCTGGTGTTCAATCAGGTGCTGAACAACCATCCGCAGCTGAATCTGGTGGACAGCGTCACCACCGGGGATACCACCTATCATATCTATGAAAACCCCTACGCGCTGCCGCTCGGGTATTTCACTTCTTCGGCGGTGCGTGACTGGACTTACGCCTACTACAACCCGATTCAGTCGGTCAACACGCTGTTCGGCACGATGACCGGCATCGACGCGGCTTCACGGCCAGTCTACCGCTTCCAGAAGGTGGAGATCGACCCCGACAGCCAGTCGATCGCCTTTGCCGGCAGCACCGATACCGCCTTTACCATCAATCCGGGCGGCGAAACCAAAACGGCGAATTTTACCGTGCGCATCCGTGAGCCGGGCCAGGTGTACATCTATGTGGACTGCCGGGCGGCAAAGAGCATCCGGGTCAGCTACGGCAAGCAGTCGTTCAGCGTGACGCCGTATGAGCCCTATGTCATCGACGCAGGCACCCTCGGCGAAGGGGATGCGGTCAGCGCACAGATCACCGTCGAAGGCGGCAGCTCCGGCAACATTTACGTCGTGACGATGGACGACGAGGTGTTCACCGAGGGGATCGGCAAGCTTGCCCAAAACGGTCTGGAGATTACCTCTATGACCGATTCGCATATCCTCGGCACCGTCCATGCGCCCGAAGACGGCCTGTTGTTTACCACCATCCCGTATGACGCGGGTTGGCAGGTCAAGGTGGACGGCGAACGGGTTCAGACCGAGGCGGTCGCCCGTGAAGGTATGCTCGCGCTGGCGCTGCCGGCGGGCGATCACGAGGTGGAATTTACCTATCGTCCGCGCGGGCTGCTGCTCGGCGCGGTGCTCAGTGTGATCAGCCTGGCCGCCTTTATCCTGGTGCTGGTGCACGGCCGGCGCCGGCGCGCCGAAAAACGGCTTTTTGCGGCGGAAACGGCCGGTGAAGCACTCTGGATCCCGACCGCCGCGCCAGAAGAAATCCCGGCGAGCTGGGCGGAATTTCCGCTGGATGAACCGCCTGCTGGGCAGGCACCGCCGGAGCCGCCAGGAGAACCGCCTGCGGATCCGCCCGTAACAGGAGAAGACAGCCATGCGGGACCCTGACCGACAGGACCGGCCGTCAGCGGCCGGTGAAATGCTCGTGCGGATTACCCGGCGGGCCTATGCCAGCGGCCGGATCGGCTGGGCCGGACGCTGCCGGGATGATTTTGCGCCGGGCTGTCGCTGGACGCTCTGCTGCGGCAGCGAGAGTCCGCGGTATATGGCGGATCCGGAGCATTTCCGGTTTATTCACATGCAGGAGGCCCTGCGGATGGAGCCGCAGCTGGCAGAGGTTTTTGCCGGATGGGCGGACGGCTACGAATACAGTGAAGCAGAGGCGGCGTTTCGTCCCTTTCTGTATATCGAGCTGCTGGAGGATTATTTATCGGCGGATGTCGCACTTGCCGCCGTGCGCCGGCTGGAGGAATTGGGATGGTCACAATCGTAATGCCCGTATACAATGAAGGGCAGTATATCTACCAAAACGTCATGACCGTGAGAGGCATCCTCGCCGACGCGGGCATCGAGCATGAGTTTTTGCTGGTGGACGACGGCTCGAGGGATCAGAGCTGGCAGGAGCTGTCCCGGCTGGCTGCCG